>Ga0208357_1000014_pt1 | contig 142482 bp, 157 predicted proteins | sample NGESurdeep092012_6_FD_184487 | JGI IMG/M metagenome (GOLD analysis project Ga0208357, IMG submission 184487) | Arctic peat soil microbial communities from Barrow, Alaska - NGEE Surface sample F52-2 deep-092012 (SPAdes) | ecosystem: Environmental > Terrestrial > Soil > Wetlands > Peat ...
CGACCGTGAGTGAGGGCGAACTCGCTCAGTAGGCTTGAAGGGTGTCAACACCAAAATCGTTTGCCATTCGCACCTTTGGCTGCCAAATGAACGAGCACGACTCCGAGCGACTCGCCGGTCTGCTCGTCGCCGACGGGATGGTCGCCGCCGCCAGTGACGCCGAGGCCGACGTGATTGTCCTCAACACGTGCACCATTCGAGAAAACGCCGATCTGAAGTTGTACAGCGCACTGGGACAACTGAAGGCATTGAAAGAAGAGCGCCCCGGTCTGCAAATAGCCGTTGGTGGTTGCATGGCCCAAAAGGATCGTGGCACCATCCTCGAGCGAGCGAACTGGGTTGACGTGGTCTTTGGGACGCACAATCTCGCTTCGGCGCCGTCGCTGCTTCGTCGTGCCCAGGTCGAGGGTCCGCTAGTAGAAATCTTGGACGCGCCCGATCCCGTCACGAGTCGTGATATGGCGCCGGCCCTTTACGCCGTTCGCGAGCTGCCCTTTGCCGCGTGGATGACCATTCAGACGGGTTGTGACAACACCTGCGCGTACTGCATCGTGCCGAGCGTGCGCGGGGGAGAGATAAGCCGTCCCCTCGACGACCTCATCAGCGAAGCGACGATGCTGGCTGACTCTGGTGTCAGCGAGATCACGGTGCTCGGACAGAACGTGAACTCCTACGGCCGTGACATCACCGGACGTCGCCCCCTCTTCGCTGATCTCTTGCGCGCGCTGGGCGAGGTGCCCGGCATCGAGAGAATCCGTTTCACAAGTCCTCATCCCAAGGATCTTCGACCCGAGACGATCGCGGCTATGGCCGAGACGAAAACCGTGTGCAATCAACTGCACTTGCCGCTGCAGTCGGGATCGAATCGGGTCCTCACGGCAATGCGACGGGGTTACACCGTCGAGCGCTACCTCGATCGCATAAAGTCCGCCCGCGAAGCAATCCCCGATCTTGCGGTGACGACCGACCTCATCGTGGGTTTTCCTGGTGAGAGCGACGAGGAGTTCGACGAGACTTTAGAAGTAGTGGCGGCGTGTGAGTTCGATCTCGCCTACACCTTCATCTTCTCACCGCGCGAGGGCACGCGTGCCGCCGATATGACGGACTCCTTCGTAGGGAGCGACGTCATTAAAGCTCGTTTTGAACGGCTCAAGGAAGTGACGGATCGTTCGGCTCTTCGTCACCACCAGGCCCGCGTGGGAAAGCGCGAAGAGGTTTTGGTGGAGGGACCGTCTCGTCGTAACGATCAAATGATCTCGGGACGTACTCGCCAAGGCAAGTTGATTCACTTCCCGGTGAGTGAGCACGCCACTCGACAGGGTTCCCTGGTCAGTGTCGACGTGACGTACGGCGCGCCGTACTACCTGCTCGGTGAGATGAGTTCGGTACTGCGTGCCCCTCGCCACAAGATTCGTGTGCCACTGCTCTCTTCGCGATGACGTCGCGCCATCCTTCGGTCGCGCTGGTTGGACCTACCGCGTCGGGCAAGTCAGCACTGGCTCACGCGTTCGCTCTCGAGAGCGGTGGCGTTGAGATTCTGAGCGTCGACGCGATGAGTGTGTACCGGGGGATGGACCTGGGCACCGCCAAGCCCACGGCCAAGGATCGCGATGAAGTCGCCTACCACTTGGTCGACCTCGTTGATCCGAGTGAGGAGTTCACGGTCGCGCAGTTTCAGCGCGCGGCGAGAGACGCGACCGAGTCGATATGGAGCGCAGGCCACGGTGCTCTCTACGTCGGCGGTACAGGACTTTATGGCCGAGCGGTTCTTGACGACCTCGATATTCCCTCGCGCTATCCAGAGATTCGACTCGACCTCGAGGCGCGCGCCGAGAGCGACCTCGCGTCACTCTTTGAGGAGCTTCGCGAACTTGATCCACTCGCGGCGAGTCGCCTCGAAGCGTCGAACGCGCGTCGCGTCGTGCGCGCTCTGGAAGTGACGCTGGGCGCGCAACGTCCGTTCTCGTCCTACGGCGAAGGCTTGCTGACCTACGGCCCGGTTCGCGTGGCACAAATTGGCCTGGACTGCGACCCAGAGGTACTCAACGAGCGCATCGCGACTCGTTTTCGGACCTGGATGGACGAGGGACTCTTAGAAGAAGTGTCGCGACTGGCGAGCGCCCCTGGGGGCATGGGCCGCACGGCACGACAGGCCGTTGGGTACCGGGAGCTACTTCGCCACGTGGAAGAAGGCGAGCCGCTCGAAAAGTGCGTGGAGGAGGCCATTGCCCAGAGTCGTCGATTGGCCCGTCGTCAACGTTCATGGTTTCGACGTGATCCGCGGATTGAGTGGTTCAGTGAGGGCGCCGCTGCGGCGACGCGCCTGCGTGAGGTGTTGAGTAGCTTCAACGGGTTCGTGCGAGAATAGACCGTGGCGTTGCGTAGTCTCCAAAAGTGGCACGGGGCGGGAAACGACTTTCTCGTTGACGTTCAAGAACACGGATTTTCGCCGTGGTGGACCCCCGAACGGGCCCGCTCGATTTGTCACCGAACCTCGGGCGTGGGCGCTGACGGGTTACTTGTCGCGACGCTCGGAACTGACGTTTCGATGACGCTCTATAACGCGGATGGCTCGATCGCTGAAATGTCGGGCAACGGCATTCGATGCTTCGCTGCTGCTGTTCGCCGCGCCACTGGTGCGACGTGGGATTTGCTCGACGTTCACACGGCCGCGGGGATCAAGAGCGTGAGTTTGACCATGAGCGCCACGTCCGGGTGGGGCAGTGTCGCAATGGGCGACGTGACCTTTGAAGAGACAATAGAAGGAGCCTACGGCGTCGCGAACGTGGGCAATCCCCACGTCGTGGTACTCGATGAACCCTCGTGGAGTGAGGCCGACTGTGAAGAAATGGCCGAGAAGTTCTCGGCGCGACTTGGTGGCGCGAACGTTGAATTTCTTAGTGTGCTCGGTGAGGATCGATTGAGTATTCGAGTCATCGAACGTGGCGTGGGTTGGACACAGGCCTGTGGCACCGGGTCGTGCGCGGTCGCGGCGCTCGCTCGCCGAGGTGGGCTCAGTGGTGACGCCGTCACGGTGGAGAATCCCGGCGGATCGTTGTTCGTGGAGTTCGACGGATCGGGCGTCACGTTAAGTGGCCCCGTGCAGTTCGTAGCGGACGTGGAGTGGCTCGAAGCGTGACCTATATACCCACCACCCTTATCGACCGCACGATTCGCGAAAAGATCGTGCTCGTTGGTGTGCTCTTTCCTGGCGTCAGTGAAGACGAACTAGATCTTCAGCTCGATGAATTGGCACTCCTCGTGGATACCGCGGGTGCAGAAGTGGTCGCGCGGGTGGTTCAACGCCGCGATCGACCCGATCCTGCAACGTTCATTGGATCTGGAAAAGTGCAAGAGCTCAGAGAGATTTGCTTGGTCGTCGACTCCGACACCGTTGTCTTTGAGCACAATCTTTCGCCCGCCCAGCAACGCAACCTTGAGAAGATTCTTGGACGCACGGCAATCGATCGCACGGCGGTTATTTTGGACATCTTCGCTCAGAACGCGCGCACCCCTGAAGGTAAGGCCCAGGTGGAGTTGGCGCTTTTGCAGTACCGACTGCCCCGACTTCGTCGCGCCGATGGCTCGCTCTCCCAGCAGGCCGGTGGCATTGGTACGAGAGGTCCGGGCGAGACGCAGCTCGAGGTCGATCGTCGCCGATTGGTCAATCGAATTCACCACATTCGCGGAGAGTTGAAAGAGATCGATCGCACGCGTACGGTGCAGCGTCAAGGTCGAGCCCGTGGTCGTCACCGCGAGGTGACCTTGGTGGGCTATACCAACGCCGGAAAGTCCTCAATGTTGAATGCCATCACCGACGCCGGGGTGCTCGTGGAGGACCGACTCTTTGCGACGCTGGATCCACGAACGCGACAGCGTCAACTGCCCGGCGGAGAGACCATACTCTTCACCGACACCGTGGGTTTTATCTCCAATCTTCCCCACGAACTCGTCGAGGCCTTCATGAGCACACTGAAGTCGGTGCAGTTGGCCGACCTGTTGGTGCACGTGGTTGACGGAGCGAGTGAACACGCGGAAGAACAGATCGCGGCCGTGCGTGACGTACTGGTCGAGATCGAGGCCGATCACGTTCCCGAGCTCTTGGTGTTCAATAAAGCTGATGCCCCAGGTTCGAGGGCGAAGGACCTCGCGAAGATCTACGACGGAAGTGTGTGGGTGTCCGCTCTTACGCACGACAACCTCGATAACGTGATCGCCACTATTGGTGATCGACTTCGCTCGCGCGACCGCGTGCTCACGTTGCAGTTACCTCTTGACCGAGGCGATCTGCTCGCCGCCGCTCATCGCGAGGGCGACGTTCTCGACACGTCGATGACCGACGACGGCGTTCTCATTCATGTGGTTCTCGACGCGGTGGGCGCGGCCAGGTTCAGTGAGTGGCGAGTCTCGGCGTGAGTTTTACCCCTCCCGCGTACCCCTACGAACGGCTCGACGGATTGAAGGAAGTGGCGTCGAACTTCGAGGGCGGCGCGATCGACTGCTCCATCGGCACTCCCATTGACCCGCCTCCGGAATTCGTTATCGAAGAGCTCGCGAGAGGTGTCGGGGCCAGGGGTTACCCACCTTCAGCTGGCACGACCGACTTTCGAGGCGCCGCTGCGGGATGGATGAATCGCCGATTCGGACTTGAACTCTCGGGTGGCGACGTCGCGGCCTGCGTGGGTACGAAAGAGTTTGTTGGCTCTCTCTCGGGATACCTACATTTAAGAACCCCGGAGCGCGACACCGTTCTTTATCCGGCGGTGAGTTATCCGACGTACGCGATGGGCGCGACACTCGCGGGCCTGCGTTCAGTGCCCGTGTCAATGGTGAACGGTCAACTCGATCTCGCTTCGATCGATCCCACTGACGTCAAGCGAGCGTTGGTGTTGTGGGCAAACTCACCGTCGAACCCGACCGGTTATCTCGATGACCTGGGAGAACTGGCGCGTTGGGGGCGAAGTCAAAACGTGTTGGTAGCGAGTGACGAGTGTTACGCCGAGTTCACGTGGGCGTCGCAACCTCGCTCCATCCTCGAACACGGGTCCGAGGGCGTGCTCGCACTGCACTCAATCTCTAAGCGCTCAAATCTCGCCGGCTTTCGTGCGGGCTTTTACGCCGGCGACGCAGCGATCGTTTCCTACCTTCGTTCCGTGCGCCAGCACGCTGGCTTCATGGTGCCCGGTCCGGTGCAGGCCGCGGTGGCCCTTGCCTACGGTGACGACGCGCACGTAGAAGTTCAGCGCGAGCGGTACCTTCGTCGTCTCGAGCTCTTGAGCCGAGCGCTTAAGGGTCTCGACCTTGACGCACCCATGCCCGAAGGTGCGTTCTACCTGTGGTGCTCGAAGGATGGAATGAACGGCTGGGAACTGGCGGCTCTGCTCGCCGAACGTTCTGGACTCGTCGTTAGTCCCGGTGAGCTTTACGGAGAAGCCGGTAAGGACTTTGTGCGCATCGCGGTCGTGCAACCCGATGAACGCCTCGAACTCGCGGCCTCGCGTCTCGAAGCCTCGTAGGCCCACCAGTACGATTGACCTATGAGTGAACTTGAAACGCGCATTGGGAAGTGGTTCGAACAACTAGGCGACATCACGCCAAAAAGCGTCGAAGCGCGCCGTGACGTTGAACTCGTGATTACCAAACTCGATGACGGACAACTTCGTGTCGCTGAGATCAACGACGAGGGAGACGTCGTTGTGCATGAGTGGCTGAAGCAGGCCATTTTGTTGCTATTTCGCCTTCACGGACTCGAAAAGAGCGAAGCCGGCCCCTTTGAGTATCTCGACAAATTGGAACTGAAGGGTGACTATGAGCGCCGAGGCGTGCGCGTCGTTCCAGGAGCCGTGGCCCGCCGTGGAAGCTACCTCAGCCCGGGCGTGATCCTGATGCCGAGTTTCGTCAATATCGGCGCTTGGGTGGGCAAAGACTCCATGGTTGACACGTGGGCGACGGTAGGCAGCTGCGCCCAAATTGGCGCGAACGTGCACTTGGCGGGTGGCGTGGGAATTGGTGGTGTGCTCGAACCCGCGAACGCCGTGCCGGTCGTGATCGAAGACGGTGCGTTCATTGGTAGTCGTTGCATGATCGTCGATGGTGCACGGGTGGGGAAGGGGAGTGTGCTGGGGGCGGGCACAATCTTGAATCCTTCGATTCCCGTCATTGACGCGGCTACCGGTGAAGAGGTATCGAGGGGCTACGTGCCGGACTACTGCGTGGCCGTATCGGCCAGTCGACGTCGTGAGTATCCCGGTGGCGAATACTTCTTGCCGTGCGTCTTGATCATCAAGCGATTGAGCGAGGGTGAACGTCACAACAAGGTGGCCTTGAATGACATTTTGCGTGACCATGGAGTGTCGACGTGAGCCGACTCGACGAGGCATTCGAAATCGTCGCGATTAGCTCGGTTAGTCGAAACGAAGCGTCAATCGCGTCGCACGTAGAGTCTCGATTGCGCCAGTCGAGCACGCTCACCGTGGAGCGAATTGGCGACAACGTGGTGGCGAGAACTACTGGACTTCGTGCAACTCGTCTCATCGTGGCTGGTCATATTGACACGGTGCCGGGTGATGCGAGTGAAGCAGAGATTGTGGGCGATCAGTTACGTGGCGTAGGCGCGTGTGACATGAAGGGTTCAATCGCGGTGATGCTGGAGCTTGCGCTTGATCCCACACCGACGTCCGTCGAAGTGACGTGGATTTTTTACGCTCGAGAAGAGATCTCTCGAAGCGAGTCAGGACTCATGGAGATACTCGAACTAAGGCCTGATCTTTTGCTCGGTGACGCGGCGGTGTTGGGCGAACCGACCAACGGTTTCGTCGAAGCGGGCTGTCAAGGAACGTTGCGCGTAAATGTCGTGGTGCGGGGCAAACGCGCACACACCTCACGCCCATTTACGGGTCGAAACGCGATTCATCGCGCGGGAGACGTTATTCTGCGTGTCGCGAGTTACGAACCAAGAGTTGCCGAGATAGATGGGGTCAAATACACCGAACAACTTCAGGCCGTTGGTGTTGACGGGGGCGTCGCACCCAACGTCGTTCCCGACTCGGCCACCGTTACTCTCAATCATCGAGTGGCGCCGGATCGCACGAAGGACGAAGCCGCCTCCTGGTTGCGCGAGTTTCTCGGCGAGTTTATTGAAGAGGGTGACGACTTCATTGTTGCTGACTGGGCGCCGAGTGCGCCCCCGTCTTTGAACAATGTACGTCTCGAATCCCTCGTGAGGTTGACGGGCAGTCCTGCACTCGGCAAAGTCGGCTGGACCGACGTCGCCACATTTCAAGAACTCAACATTCCGGCGACGAATTTTGGCGCCGGTGATCCATTACTCGCTCACCGTAGCGATGAGTTCGTTACGTTGGCGCAACTCGACGAGTTCGCTCGAGTTTTGAGGTCCTGGCTGGATTAGAACGACGTTACGCCGTTCTAATAATGACGCAGCACCGAAATCACCCGGCCATAAAGAGTGACCTCCCGGGCGTCGAACTCCATTGGCTCCATTGTTGAGTTTTCGGGCTGCAATATGACTCGCGAACCCTGCGGGAAGAAGCGCTTCACGGTGGCCTCATCGCCCGGAATGCCAGCGACGACTATCTCGCCCTTATTGGCCGTGGATTGACGTTGGACGACAACGAAGTCGCCGGACAAGATGCCAACATTAATCATCGAATCGCCTCGAACTTGGAGAACAAAACTGTCACCACGTCCCGCAAACTGCTCGGGAATCGACATTAATTCGTGTGAGCTCTCCATTGCGAGAACGCCTGTACCAGCCGCTACGTCACCGACAAAGGGAATGTGACGGATGTGCTGATCTGGCGAAGGATTCGCAACGTCGAGGCGCACCGTCAAAGTTCGCGGTTGCTGAGGATTCTTCGCAATATATCCGGCGTCCTTCAAAACCTTGATGTGGTTGGCGACTGTTGCGGAGGACGAAAGTCCGACCTGTTCGCCGATTTCGCGAATGGTAGGAGGGAAGCCCCGTTCACGCTGACAACTGACAATAAACTCCAAAATCTGTCGACGCATCGGTGTCAAAACTTCAGCCACGGGCTCTCCTTGGTAACGAACATTTGTTCGTAGGTTACACCAGGATTCACCCTGGCTCAAACACCTGTTCGTATTGTTTCTGGGCCGTTAAAGGGGTCCTTTTTCAGCAGGGGTGCACCTTTTCGTGCATTTCCACACTGCTATCGTTCTGCAATGGCCAGATTGGCTTAATACATTTCGAACTGATTCTTAGGTGTCGCTTAGGTGATTTCCCGGGTAATTCGAAGTGAGAAGTGAATTCAACACAGTTGAGGAAGGACGTTGCTAATGAAGCTACGTTTGAACACGACGGTGGCTGCGGTGGCTGCAAGTGCCCTGCTGTTGATGGCGGTACCGGCAGTCGGTATGGCCTCAGCATCGGGAGCTGCTTCTAAGCCGAAGCCTACGTACGTCATTGGATACGAAGGACCGTTGTCGGGTGGAAACCTGCAACTCGGTTTGAACATGGTGTTTGCTGTGGAGTTGGCTATTAACCAAGCCAATGCTTCAGGAAAGTACCCATTTAAGTTGCAGCTTGCCAAGTACGACGACCAAGGTGACCCCACCATTTCGCCTACGGAAGCTCAGTCAGCGGTTGCGAACAAGAAGTTGATCGCCGTTGTTGGTCCAGCGTTCTCGGGTGCAACAGCAGCCGCAGAGCCCTACTACAACAAGGCGCACGTAGCGACGGTGAGTCCTTCTGCGACGAACCCAACCCTCGCGGCCGGTGGATGGAATAACTTCTTTCGCGTTGTGGCTGACGATGGAGTCCAAGGCCCCGCTGACGCGGACTACCTCGTAAAGACCAAGGGCTTTAAGAGCCTCTACGTCGTTGACGATGGTTCGTCCTATGGTGTCGGTCTTGCTTCCGCTGTTGCCGCGCAGGCAACGACTGACGGCGCAAACGTGACATCTGCTCACGTACCTGGTACGGCTCAGTGCACTGATGGAACTGCCTCAGCGACCGAGTACTCGGCCGCGGCGACCCAGGCAGTAGCCAGCAAGGCTTCGGCTTTGTTCTACGGTGGCTACTACTGCGACCTCGGTCTATTCCTCGGCGCTCTTAGCTCCGCTGGATACACCGGTACGATCATGTCGGGTGACGGTTCGGACTCCTCAGCGCTGGTCACGGGCACGACGCCTGCTTCAGCTGCGAACGGTGTCCTGCTGTCCTGCGCGTGCGCCGTTTCGGCAAACACGAAGTTCAACAAGGCGTTCCAGAACTTGGCGAACTTCAGTTCGTCGAACGCAACCTACGCTCCTGAGTCGTACGACGCAGCCAATGTCATCATTGCGGCCATGAAGGCCGTGAAGAAGATTACGCGCGCGAACATTGTCACGGAGTTGCACAAGATTTCCTTCAAGGGCATCACGAAGACGATTAAGTTCCAGAAGAATGGCAACATTGCTGGAGCCGCAATCTACGTGAATCAAGTTAAGTCCGGGAAAGTTGTTCAGTTGGGCCTTGAGTAAGTAGTCTTTTAACTTGCTTTGCAGAAGTCGGGGGTTTTTACCCCCGACTTCTGCAATTAGCTACACTTTGACTTCATTGGGGAGGGCCACTTGGGTGCGTTTGGGCATTATCTAGCTGCACACTATGACACCCTCAAACTTGAGTTTTGGGATCTCTTTGTTGGTGGAGTTGCGAACGGTTTTCTCTATGGAATGATCGCGGTTGGCTACACCTTGGTGTACGGCGTACTTCGACTCATTAATTTCGCGCACTCTGAGATCTTCATGTCAGGTGGTTTTGCTGGCTACTTTGTGATGCGAGCATTCATTGGAACCGGTGTGGTGCCCTCCGGTTTCGCGAGTATTGGACTCATTATTCTCGGTATCGTGGCGGGTGGCACCGCCGGGGCCGTGATGGCAACGATCCTCGAGCGCGTGGCGTACCGACCGCTCCGTAAGCGTCACGCTCCGAAATTGGCTTACCTCATCAGCGCCATCGGCGCGTCGTACTTCCTCTTTAACTTGGCGGGCAAGGAGTTTGGGCACCTCGCGTACTCAACGCCCCAGCCCTATATCAACCACACCGTCTTTCATATCTTCGGTGCGCCGGTGCAGATGTACTACATCATCATCCTCATCGCGGGCGCGGTCATGTTCGTCATCCTTGACCGACTGGTTGCCAAGACGCGACTTGGACGAGGCATTCGTGCCGTGGCACAAGACGCTGAGACTGCGTCGTTAATGGGCGTGAATATTGACCGCACGATCATGATCACGTTTATCGTTGGAGGTGCGCTCGGTGGTGCCGCGGGGTTTCTCTTCGCGATGGGCACCGGTGTCGGGTACACGATGGGCTTTGTGCCCGCTCTGAAGGCCTTTACTGCTGCGGTGCTCGGCGGTATTGGCAACCTTCGTGGTGCCATGATTGGTGGACTCATTCTTGGTGTCTTTGAGAGTCTCTGCGTTGTCTTCGTACAAGCGGCCTATATTGACGTCGTGTCCTTTGGCATACTCGTATTGGTGCTTCTCGTACGACCCACTGGTATTTTGGGTGAACGCCTTGGTAGGTCCGCCTAATGAACGACCTTCTCAAGCGCGCCTACGTACGTCGTTTGCTTATCACGCTGGGCATCGTCGCGGTTATCGCGCTCATGACAGGTCCACCGGGTAGTAATCAAGCTCCCACCTCTGGATTCACCGGCTCGTACGCTGAACACGCCTCTTTTTTCGGTCTTTTTCGCACTCAACGATGGGTGGTTTTTCTCTTCCTAGGGCTCATCGTATGGGGAATTGCGAGCTTCATAATCGTTTACGGCAAGACAGTGCGTCACTCGATTACTCGCTTCTTCACCGTGCCGAGTGCGGCGACAGCATCGTCTCGTGGCGTTGATGATTTAGCTCTGGGCAAGATGTCCTTCGCGGGATCCTCTCGAAATGCTTTGGTTAGTTCCATTGCCCACACACGTTCTCTCTCTCGACAGCGTTCAGTTCGTTACGGCATGCTGGGCGCGCTGCTCGTCTTCGCCATCTTTTTGCCTCGCTTAGAGAGTTCGGCATTCTGGCAGGCAGCGATGGTCGAACAGATCGCGGTTTACGTGCTACTCGCGATTGGCCTCAATGTTGTCGTCGGCTACGCCGGTCTTCTCGACTTAGGCTACGTGGCCTTCTACGCCATTGGCGCGTACACGACCGCGTGGGTTACCGGTGCGCTTCCGTTGCCGCCGCTCTTCGGTCACGCGTTGAATCCTTTCTTCGCGATTCCCATCGCGATATTCCTCGTCATGGTCGCCGGAATATTGCTCGGAGCCCCCACGCTGCGTCTACGAGGTGACTACTTGGCCATCGTGACGTTGGGTTTCGGTGAGATAGTGACGATTTTTGCCAACAATCTTTATGGCATAACCAACGGTTCACTTGGTTCACAGCCCATTCCGCACCCATCAATTCACCTAGGCCCAATTAAGTACGTGTGGACACTCAAACCGGTGCCGTACTACTACTTGGCACTGGGCTTTATCGTGCTCTTTCTGATTATTTTCTCTCTTCTCGAGCACTCACGAGTCGGTCGTGCCTGGACGGCGATTCGCGAAGACGAGGTTGCGGCCGAATCGGTGGGAATAAATCCTCTGAAGTACAAGGTCATGGCATTCGCCATTGGCGCGGCGTCAGCCGGATTCGCGGGGGTTTTAACCGCGAGTCAATCGAATCGGGTCTACCCGTCCAGTTTCACTCTGACGTTCTCGATCAATATCCTTGTCCTCGTCATTCTCGGCGGCATGGGCTCAATCGCCGGCGTCGTTCTCGGAGCGGTGCTCATCCAAACGGTGACCGAGTTCTTGAACAATGGTCAGCACTGGGGCTACCAGGCATCAGACCTTTATATCTACTTGGGCGCACTGCTGATTGTCATGATGATTTTCCGACCAGCCGGACTCATCCCGTCGAAACGCCGAAAACGAGAGATACAAGTCTCTGAAGCCGACCACGAGAGCAGTCATATGGACGAAGCGCTGTTGGGCGACGACGTATGAGCGACATCCTCTTCGACGTTGAGCACGTCACACTTCGCTTCGGCGGCGTCGTGTCGCTCAACGACGTCAGTCTGCATCAGAATCGGGGAGAGATCCTCGCCGTCATTGGTCCGAACGGGGCCGGAAAAACCTCACTGTTCAACTCACTTACGGGCGTTTACCAACCTCAAGAGGGCACGATTACTTTCATGGGTCGTGATAGTAAATCGCACTCGATTATTGGGCGCAAGGCGCATCGGGTAGCGAACTATGGCATTGCTCGGACGTTTCAAGCTTCGCGCATGTTTAGCGCGTTAACGACCTTTGAAAATATCAAGATTGGTGCGGAGAGTCACAAGGGCATCGGAGTCGTCGGTGCCATGTTGCACGGTCCGGCCACACGACGAGACGAAAAGCGCTCGGACCAACGTACGGTGGAACTCCTTAAGTTCGTCGGTCTTACAGCGCGGGCCAACACGATTGCTGCTTCGCTCTCGTACGGTGATCGCCGTCGATTAGAGATCGCCCGCGGACTCGCCACCGATCCGCAGGTTCTCTTGCTCGACGAACCTGCAGCCGGCACGAACCCTTCGGAAAAGATTGAACTCGCGAACCTGATTCTTCGCGTGCGCGACGAAATGGGCGTGTCAATTTTGTTGATTGAACACGACATGAAGCTCGTGATGTCCCTGGCCGAACGGCTCTACGTGTTGAATTTCGGTGGTGTGATTGCCGAAGGCTCACCGGCTGAGATTCGCGCCAACCCAGTTGTCATCGAAGCGTACCTAGGCTCGACGACCGAAGAGGCGGAGAGCGCGTAATGCTAGAAGTCAAAGACGCCGTCGTTCGCTACGGATCCATCACCGCCCTGCACGGCATCTCGTTCAACGTCGAGCAGGGAGAGATTGTGGCGTTGCTCGGCGCTAACGGCGCGGGCAAGTCCACGACGCTTCGAATGCTCTCGGGCCTTCACGCGCCCGCGAGTGGGCAGATTCTCTTCGAAGGCGATGATGTCACGCGCACTAAAGCGCATGATTTCTCCAAACTCGGCATAAGTCACGTGCCCGAAGGGCGTCGCATTTTCCCTCAGATGACGGTGGAGGAGAATCTCGAGATGGGCGCCTTTAACCGTCGTGGCTCTACTACTGACGATCGCGACCGGATGTACGAGATCTTTCCCATTCTGAAAGATCGCCGCAAGCAGCTGGGTTCGAACCTTTCGGGCGGTGAACAACAGATGCTGGCCATTGGTCGCGCGTTGATGGCACAGCCGCGACTGCTCCTTCTTGACGAACCCTCGATGGGATTGGCGCCGATGATTGTCGAAACAATCTTTGGGATCATTGGGGAGATTCGCACGAACGGCACCACGGTGCTCGTCGTGGAACAGAATGCCTCGCAGGCGTTGCGCCTCGCCGACCGGGGTTACGTGATGGAGAATGGTCGAATTGTCTTTGGCGACACAGCCAAGAATCTTCTGCACGATGAACGAGTACGGGCGGTCTATCTCGGTGAGTCAGTCGAAAGCTAACACCGCGCAGGAGATTGAACGCCTTCACCCGAGTGCGGCTCGCGTGGCAACTTCACTCTACGGGCGAGGAGTGCGAGGTCCGTTTTGTGAGTTCAGCGCGTCAACGAAGTCCGCGGCTGACGCCGCGATGGCGATCGGGTGTGAATTAGGCGCCATCGCGAACTGTCTCGTGTTCGTCCTCGACGAAGAGCCGATCGTGATATTAAAGTCGGGCGCGTTTCGTGTTGACACTCATGAGTTCGTCTTGATTGCCGATGGAACGACGCTTCGTCGCGCGAGCGCTGAGGAGGTGCGTGCGGCGACGGGTCAACCCATAGGCGGCGTCTCACCAGTTGGTTGGCCCGAAGAACTTCGGGTCTTTATCGACGATTCATTAGCAACGTACGATGAGATTTGGGCGGCCTGTGGCACACCGAATGCAGTCTTCGCAACGACCTACGACGAGTTGCTCACACTGACCAACGCCACGGCAGTCTCTTTAAGTCGCCCCTAATCGCGGCGCGACCTTTGTGAAGGTTTCTAAGGAGACCTTGTGGAGCATGATGATGTACTGGGACCTTGTTGGCGTGATTTCGCCGACGTGATGTCCGCGGGATTGACGAGAGTGCTGTTGTACGGTCCGTCGGGGACGGGCAAAACATTCGCCGCGTTGAACCACGGCGTGCGCAGCGATCACGCAGAACGTCTTGTCTGTACTGAAGATCTCACGTCGGGTGAGATTATGGGCACGTGGATGCCCGCGCAAGCGGGTCACTTTGAGTGGCGCGAGGGGCCGGCCATTCGCGCCTGGCGAGGGAGTGATGGGAAAGGATCGCGGCTCGTTCTCGATGAAGTCGATCGAGCGTCGGGTGACGCGCTCGCGACTCTCCTCGCCATTACCGATTCACCCGAGTCCGCGCGTTGGCGCAATCCCGAAACCTTGGAATGGGTTCGACCTGGCGTGGCCTTTTCCGTCATCATGACGTCGAACATCGAGGAGCTTGATGACGTCCCCCGAGCGCTTCGTGACCGCTTTCCGGTCAGCATTCGTATCGATCGACCTCACCCCGCGGCCGTCGTGCGCTTGAGTAGTGATCTGCAAGGCCCGGCGCTCACTGGTTCGCTGGGGCCCGAGGAGCGAAGGGTGTCGCTTCGAAGTTTCTACGCCTTTGACGAACTTCGTCAACACCACGGCCCGGCACGCGCCGCGCGCCTCGTCTTTGGTGAAAACGTCGCGCAGAATGTTCTCGACGCGTTGACTATTGGTGCCGTTACGTGAACCGGGCTGTGATCTTCCCAGAGTTACTCGTTGGACGAGAGGACGAGGTTGACAGTCGCCCATGGACGGTGCGCGAAGGTTCGACGATGCGCGGCTCAGCTAGTTGCAATCTCACGGAACGAATTCTCGAAGTTCCATACGGCCCGGGCGCGCAAGCCAGAGTAGTTCGAGCGCATGAACTCATGCACGCTCGCGTCAGTCCTCACTCGATTCATCTGCTGAAAGCGATTGAAGAAGTTTCGCCACGCGCCCTTGAATGCAGCGAAGAGTTTCGAGTGAATACGCTGCTCACTCGACTGCACTTTGACGCGGCACTTCTAAGCGACGGTACTGAGAAATTCGGCGGTCGTCGACTGGGAGAAGCGGGGGAGTGGGCAGAGGCCGTCTGTTTCTTCGTTGCCGTTCTCGGTACGGGGGCCGAGAAGGAGTTTCTTTCGGGTATTCGTCAGAGTCGCGCGCCGTGGCTGGGTGCTCTTCGCGCGGTTGGAAAGCGCGCGATAGTTCACATGAGTCGACTCAGCACCGAATCACTTGGCGCGACGCGACTGAACGAAGAAGGACTACCTAGTGGCTACGCTGCGTCGACGCTGGTGTTAGCTCGTTTGTTGACCCAGTCGATGTCGGCTCGAGTGCCGACGACGCCCGAAGAGCTGCGCGCATTTCGTCGATCCCTGGAGTTGGGCGGCCGCCGGCCAGCGACAGGTCAGTTCGCAACATTGATCTTTGATGAGTCGTTGACTCGTTCAGCTCGCCCAATGTCTGGAAACGTTCGTCGAGCGAAACCAGCGACGACGGGCTCGGTACTGCGCTATCCCGGAAAACTGCTCACCGACACGCAGCGTCGTGCTTTCAGCCAAAAGGTAGCCCACCACGGTGGTGTTGTCATCATCGATCAGTCCGGATCCATGGACCTTTCGCACGACGCGCTGCGCGATATTTTGCGCAACGCGCCGAGCGCACTCGTCGTTGGCTATAGCCATCGTCCGGGTGACATTGGCGTGACGCCCAACGCGTGGCTATTAGCCGAGCGAGGGAGCGTCGCGCCAATGTGCCCTACGGGTAACGTCGGCAACGGGGTCGACGGGCCGGTCCTCCAGTGGGCCCTCGGTCACCGGCGCGCGAATGAACCGGTGGTGTGGGTAACCGACGGACAGGTCACTGACGCGCACGACCACCCCGATGAGGCTCTGACTCAACAGTGCGTAGATCTCATTCGCCGGCACCGAATTCGTCTTGTTCGAGACCTCAGCGATGTCGGAAGAGCTTTGCGGTCCAATGCTCCAACAACGCCTTCTCAGCTTTTGAATTTTGGACGGGTCGGACGACGATTGCGCGAAAGCATTGAAATATAAGGAATTTCGGCGCCCCAAAGAAATAGTTGCATCGAACACCTGTTCGCCTTAAGATGGCGAACAGGTGTTCGTAGAACTAGGGAGTGTCGGAAATGGCTGCTGTTGAGATACTAGAAACTGAAGAGATTCAAACGTTTGCTACTGGCCCCTACCTACGTCTGGTCAGCGCCGAACCCCTCGTCCAGCCACTTCGCCACGGTCCTTCGCTCGCGCAGCGTCGGGCCTCGCGGGCGCGAATGGTGCAACGTCGTCACCGGTCCTTAGCTGGGCTGGTTCTTCTTGGCGCGTTGACCATTCTCGCGCTTCCCGGACACACCTTTGGGGCAACAACGGGCGGGGGGCTTTCGACGGATTTAGCGAGCTCATCAGTGCTCGCCTCGGGTATGAACTACGTCGTGCAACCTGGCGACACGGTGAGTTCTATCGCTCGAGATATGAATCCTGTCGATCCATCGGCAGCGCGATCACTCTTAGTTCGCGAACTTGCGTCGTCGGTCGTTGTGCCCGGCGAGCACGTCCTAATCCCCTGAAAAATCGGGCTTTTAGGTGTATCGTGAGGTGGTGCGGTGTCCTTTTTGTTCTGCGGACGACGACCGCGTCGTTGACTCGCGCCTGGCAGAAGACGGCGTGGCGATTCGTCGACGCCGTGAATGCGCCAATTGCGCCCAGCGCTACACGACTTTTGAACGTATAGAAGAGATTGGTCTCTACGTGATTAAGCGTTCCGGGGACCGCGAACCTTTTGCTAGAGAGAAGATCATGAGCGGTGTTCGCTCGGCCGCGAAAAACCGTCCCGTCGACGACGAGGCGCTTGAGGGCGTCGTGGTGGGCGTCGAAGAGTCGATGCGACTTTTGAATCGCGACGTGTCGAGTGAAGAGGTGGGTATGGCGACCCTTGAGTCACTACGAGAGATTGACGACGTGGTCTACGTGCGCTTCGCTTCGGTCTATAAGGGCTTTGAGGGTGCCGAGGACTTCGCGCGCGAGATCGGCATGCTGGTGAAGACCACGGCTCCAAAACATCGCGGATAGTCGTGCGCGCGCTTCGTCTCCATCCTCGTTCGGCCCTGGCGATCTACGCCCACCCCGATGACGCCGACGTGGCCGCTGGTGGACTCTTGGCCCAGTGGGCGAGTGAGGGCGTTGAAGTTCACGTCGTCGTTATCTGTGACGGGGCTAAGGGTTCGCACTCGCCCAATTCCGAGGCTTCGGCGATTCGCGAGACTCGTCGCGAAGAACTTCAATTCGCGTCTGATCTTCTCGGCGCTCGTAGCGTGACCTCACTTGACTGGCCGGACGGCGCGGTCACGAACTCCGAGGAGCTTCGCGAGGCGCTCGTGGGACTCGTTCGTAGCTACAAACCTGAAGTCGTGCTCGGACCAGATCCTACGGCCACGTTTTTTGGTGGCGTGTACGTCAATCACCGCGATCACCGCGAGGTCGGCTGGGCACTCTTGGACGCCGTTGCCCCGGCCGCCGCGATGCCCCTGTACTTTCCCGAGCAGGGTCCACCGCACCAGGTGAGTGTGTTGCTCCTCAGTGGCACACACGAACCAGACGTGGTGGCTGACGTGTCGCACACCATTGACACGAAGGTGAAGGCAGTTCTCGCCCACGCTTCACAGTTAGCTGGTGACGCCGACGCAATTCGTGACGTGGTCCTTGAACGAGCCGAACAGGCTGGCTACCCGGTCGGCGTTGCTTACGGCGAAGCATTTCGCTGCGTTGAACTCGCCTTCTAACGATCCGACGGTCGACGAGGCCCCGATCCTGCACGTGGACCTGGACGCGTTCTTTGCGTCCGTCGAAATCCTCGATGATCCCTCCTTGAAAGGCAAGCCCGTTGCGGTGGGCGGCGCGGGCGATCGCGGCGTCATCGCGAGCGCGAGTTACGAGGCTCGACGCTACGGCGTACGTAGCGCGATGCCAAGTGTTGTCGCAAAGCGAGTGTGTCCGTCACTCATTATTCTCCCCGGCCACTTTGATCGCTACGAGGTCTACTCACGAAAGTTTCACGACATCGTGCGTGACCTTACGCCGGACTACGAGCCACTCGGGCTTGACGAAGTCTTTGCCGATCTGCGAAGTCTTCGTCGACTGAACGTTCGCCCCCTCGAAGCCGCCGCGACGTTGCGCCAACGCATCAACGATGAACTGGGATTGCTCTGTGGCGTCGGACTTGGAAGAAACAAACTTTTCGCCAAGCTCGCGTCAAAGGAGTCCAAGCCCCGCATTGTCGAGCGAGGCCTCGTCGAGGGGGTTGGCGTCGTGTGGGTGAGTTCCTCACTCGAAGCGCAGTGGCTCGAGGCGTTACCTATTCGTGCCTTATGGGGAGTCGGTCCGGCGACGGCGACGAAACTCGGCCAGCTCGGTCTCGTATGGGTGCGCGACTTGGCGCGCGTAGACGAGGCCACACTCGCTAACCACGTGGGTGCGTCGATGGCTGCGTCACTCGCGGCCTACGCCCAGGGTGAGGACTATCGAGACGTGGTGGTTGATCGGGCCGTGAAGTCAGTCGGCCACGACCAGACGTTTGCTCGATCGCTCGTGGGGGTTAACGAGGTGAGCGAAGCGCTGAAGGTCCACGCCGCGGTCGTAGCGAGAGCGCTTCGTGAGAAGAACCGAGTTGCGCGCACCTTGAGCATCATTGTGCGATTTGACGATCTCTCGAGTGTGTCGAGGTCGCAAACGCTCTCATTCGGGGTGGACGACGAGTACGCCATCGAGGCCATAGGCGAAGCACTCTTGCAGTCCGTCGTCTTCTCGAATTCCGTTCGATTACTGGCATTGCACGCGTCTAATTTCCTCGATCGTGGTGAGAACCAGATGCAACTGAGCTTTGGCTTTGAGACTGCTTCACGCGACGCCAAAACCACGGCGGCGTCGGTGTCACGTGAACGACAGGTTGGCAACGAGGCCCTGCGCGACGCGATTGACGAAGTCCGCCGGCGCTTTGGTAGAACGTCCGTTGGGACAGCGAGTGAACTTAACGAGAAGGGTATTGACGTGGTCACCCAACGCGGACGGCACGCCTTTGGCCCCGAACGTCAGAGCGAAAGCGACGCTACGCGTGAACAGTGACGAGTGTGCCGATCGGCGTGTGCGGAAAGACCGCCGCCGCTGAGTTGAAGGGCATCTCAACGCAGCCGAGACTCTGAGGCCATCCGTAAGTTGAGCGAATGAAACCGTGCAGCGCGTCGCCCCCGTTGAAGTACGACACGTCAGGGATACCGGGGTCGCTGTAGTGAGAACCGTCGGGATTCGTGCCTGACATCGTGGTACTGAGGTATCGCAAGTAGACCGGGTACGTACCGGTCGCGGTGGGCGAGACGGAGATGCCGGTGTTGACGAGCGAGTGAAACTTGACCTGGCCGGCGATATAGAGCGTCAGGGTTTCTGGTGACGCCATCGACACGTCGACGTAGTTATACGGTGCGGGGTCAACTTTATTTGCGCTAACCGCCTTAACAAGATCAGACCATGTCGTGGCGTCAGCCACGCCGGTCACCGGGATGTTCAATTGGCTTTGAAAGGTCATGAGCGCACCACGGAGGATGACGTTGTCGCTGCTGGGGTTCCACTGAGCACTGAGGGCGGTGGGAATATTTGCGTAGGCCCACGTGAAGGTGCCGTTCACTTGTTGGGATGGATCACTCGTCGTCGTGCTGGGAGCGAACGTGACGGGCAGATACTTCAGTTCAGCGAGCAGCTGAGCTTCCCACGTCAAGTTGGTAAGTGCGCTCGCGACGTGAGGACGAGTGGTCGTGAACGTGCAGGACGTCGTGCACGTCATCAGCGTGGGTGTATTGATCGTGTACGCCGTCGAAGGCATCAACGAACTCGTGGTGACCGCTTGCACGTCGTTGGGGCCGATCTGCTGCCATTTGGTGGCGAGCGCCGGCTTGGTTGTCAGCGGGGGGAGAGATTTGGCCTTAGTGGGCGCACTGAAGTGAAGTCGAAGCAGCGGCAAATTGGCCGAAAGCGACGCGGGTAGCGTGACCGACACACGGAACACCGTGCTCGCAGAGGCACTGAACGTGGGCAGCAACGTACCAGCCACGACCACGGCCCCAACGGCCAAGGAGAGCCTTGCGCGTCTCATCACACTTCCAGGCTACTTATCGATTGGCGAATCTAGGCTTACAATTGCTTTAAGAAAAGGGGTTCGAGATGGCAATGGCGAAAACGTTAGGTGTGATCGTTCTTGTCCTAGTGGCCCTGTGGTTGATATTCGCCTTGGTGGGCGTGCTCACAGCGATTATTAAGTCAGTTCTTGTGGTGTTGATCGTGGTGGCTATCTGTTATGGCGTTTACCACCACTTCAAGAAGCAGTAGATCGCTCTTTTTGGCGAACTAAGATAGTCAGTTCTGGCGGCGTGGCCGAGCGGTTAGGCAGGGGCCTGCAAAGCCCCGTACTCCGGTTCGAATCCGGACGCCGCCTCCAGGTTTTCAATGAAGTTTGAGTGAATTGCTGACCAAAGGACTGGTCTTCGTGGCTTGTTCCGTGCGCCGTCGCTTGTCGGGTCGATGATCGCGGATCAACGTGGCCTTGTTTCGCCCTGGCCAGTCATAATGGTGGGGTGGCAAAAACCTTCGATTTGATTGATGATCAACTTAAGGAATGGCTAGTTAGCCAGCCCGTCTTCTTCGTCGCCACCGCTCCGCTCGCTGGCGATGGCCTCCTCAACTGTTCGCCCAAGGGAAATCGTCAAGAGTTCGCAGTATTAGATGAAGGCACCGTGGCGTATTTCGACCAAACCGGCAGCGGCGTCGAGACGATCGCTCACCTCAAGGAAAACGGGCGAATAGTGATCATGTTCTGTGCCTTTGTGGGTCCCCCGCGCATCGTACGACTCCATGGAACTGGACGTGCCGTACTGAAGGATTCTCCGGAGTTTGAGACGCTGGCCGTTCACTTCCCTGGAATGTTGGGCGTAGGCGCTCGCTCAGTCATAGTCGTTGACGTGAAGCGGATCTCTGACTCGTGTGGCTACGGCGTTCCGTTGATGAGTTTCACCGATCACCGACCAACCATGGACCAGTGGGCGAACCGAAAGGGGCTCTCTGGAATACGCGCTTATTGGTCTGAAAACAACCGCCGCAGCATTGACGATCTTGAGGGTTTCGACGTTTAGCGGAGCGATTTAGTGCACCCGTGATTGGGTTTTTAGGTCTCGAACTTGCGGGTAGTCGCGTCACCGGGCAGTTGAGAACGGTGGCGAGAGACGACTCGGTACACCTGGGCCGAGAGACGATTCATTGGTCCAAGAGTGATCACGTGACCAAGAGTGCACCAGAAGGGCGACCCTGTTCTTAGCGCAGCGCCGATCGCCTCGTGACCATAAAGAATGGTTCCGTGTCCGTCGCGGAAGGGGACCTCTTGCTGAGCCCTCGTTGGGTCAATTCCGATGGATGCGGGGTCGACGCACTGCAATGGTGTGAACTCGCACTTGAGATGAAGTCGCTGTCCTAGCCTTGCGGACTTGGTGCAAAAAGTGCAGTCACCATCAAAGAACAGGACCGTGCCGAGCAATGATTCGTTCACAACGTGAGTGTAGGGATTGGCGCGCAAACCCACACTAATTCTGCGCCGCTACTGAACGCTGACCAGGGTGCCAATGGACGTGCGCGGCCAAATGGTCGCGGCGCTGTTGAACGTCATCTCCACGCACCCCAAGCTTTGGGGGTAGCCATACGAGGAACGAATAAACCCGTGCAGTGCGTCGCCACCGTTAAAGTACGACACCCATGGGATACCGGGATCACTGTAGTGAGAACCATCCAAATTGGTTCCGGACATCGTGGTCGTCGTGTAACGAAGGTACACAGGAAACGTTCCATTGGCGGTGTCGGCGCCCGGTAGACCGGTGTTGACAAGTGCCGTGTAGATCAGATTGCCGTTGGCGTAAAGTTTTGCTTTTTCGGGCAGCGTTTTGCTGACGTAGACGTAGTTGTACGTCGAAGGATCGTTCTGGTATCTGCGAGCGGCAAGCACTAACGCGTTCCACGTCGCTCCGTCCATTGAGCCGGTGGTGGGGAAATTGTGAACTAACTGGAAGCGCATGAGTGCTCCCTTTAAGACGACGTTATTCGTGCCAACCCGCCATTGAGATCGAAGAATCGGCGGCAGAGAGGTGAAGCGCCACTTAAATGTGCCGGGCACGAGTTTGGCCGGATTGACTTTCGTTTTTCTCTTGATGGTCGTAGTTGTTGTGGGCAACGTAGTCGTCGTCGTGCTGGTTGTCGTTGGAGTTACTGTCGTCGTAGTTGTCGTCGTAGTTGTTGTGGGCAACGTTGTTGTTGTTGACGTCGTGGTAGTAGGAGGTGACGTGTGGACGGTTGGCTGAAACGTGACCGGCAAGTACCGAAGGTTGGCGAGAAGCTGATCTTCGAGCCTGATTGAGTAGGCGGGAGTACCTTGTTTTACTGCAGCCGTAGCGACGCCGGCCACCGACAGTGTTCCCAAAGCCACGGTTCCCGCCGCTAGAATGCAGCGCGTCCATCGTCGGTCGGTTCTCACTTACTGAGTTTACTTTGACACTGAGGTAGTTCAGTCGCATGGTGGTTCGAACGACGTATGTCGTCGAACCTGGCGACTCCATTCGGCCAGAGGGACCCGGTAAATTGAGTCGGTGAAGCCCACTTCGTCGAACTGGAAGTGGTGGGCGTCATTTCCGGCACTCGTCGTGGCTGGACTCGTCGTCAGTCCACTGCTGACGACCGTCCCTGCAAACGCTTTGCCGACGACGACCACCACGATTCCAACCGGGTCCACGACCACCACGACCACGATTCCAACCGGGTCCACGACCACCACGACCACGATTCCAACCGGGTCCACGACCACCACGACCACGCCGACGACCACCACCACGACTTCAACAGGGACCACCACCACGACCACCACCACGTTGCCGGTCGTGAGGAAGCAGACGAACTTCGTCTGGCCCAAGATGGGCAGCGCCGCCGTGGCCATTCCCCAGCTCGAGGTCGCCGCCACGTCGCCCCGTCAGCAAACTCGACCCATCGCGAGTCTGACAAAGATGATGACGACGTGGATAGTGCTCCAGGAGTTTCCCTTAGGCACCTCGCAACTTGGTGCCTGTGAAACAGTGACGGCCAGTGACGTTGCCCTCTATAACAAAGACGTTGCTCAAGAACAGTCCGTCGTGAAGATTGTCAAGGGTCAGTACATCTGTGAGAGGACTCTGCTGCGAGGCATTTTCGTGCACTCCGCCGGCGACTACGCCCAACTCCTCGCTGAATTCACTGGCCTCAGTACTCCAGCATTTGTGAACCTCATGAACCGCGACGCCCGGGCTCTTGGTATGAGTCACACTCACTACGTTGACGTGACGGGCATTTCCTCGGGCGACGTCTCCACCGCGCAAGATCAATCCCTGCTCGCCGTTGACCTAATGACCACCGAGTCGATTGTTCGAAGTGTCGCCGCGCTCACGAAGGTTTGGCTCCCCGTCGCGGGCGTTGTCGGTACGTACACGCCTGATCTTGGTCAAAGCGGCGTTGTGGGCGTTAAATCTGGTTACACACTAGAGGCGGGTGGCTGTGACGTCATGGCGGTGGACCTTCAACTTAATAAGACGGTCATTACGACGTACATCGTGGTTTTAGGCCAGCAATCAAACAATGCACTGGCACTCTCGGGACAGGTCGCACTCGCGCTCTATCGATCACTTCGCCCTTCGATTGCGCGCGTTGTGGTACCGACCGGTGTGCAGGTTCAGTGGATTGGGTCCCTCAGCGACGTCGTAGCGAATGGTTCCACTGCGTAATGACGCTTTTCTAGACGTCGAAGCTCTTTGCGAAAATGAAGTGAAGGGTCGGAACCTCGTCGTTAGTGATGGCGACGACGCCGATGCGCCCGAGTAAGCACCGACGGAGACCAACCGGCGTCTTCGCCGTTGACGTTGGTTCCCGGTGGCACGATCTCGTCGATGCGGTCCAAAATTGCCGGTTCGAGTCGTATCTCGGGTGCCGAAAGCTGTGATTCGAGTTGTTCCATGGTTCTTGGTCCAATAATCGCTGCGCTGATCGCCGGGTGCTCGAGTACGAAGGCGAGGGAGAGTTCAATCAACGTCATGTTGGCTTCATCGGCCAAAGCCGTCAACTCGGTAACAATTTCGAGTTTGCGTTGATTTGCAGGGATGCTCATGTCGTAGCGAGCGGGGATCATCGCGGAGCGGCGACTGGTGTTTGGCTTGCCGGCCCCAAAACTTCCTGAGAGCCAGCCACCCGCCAAGGGGCTCCAGGGAATGACACCCATGCCGTAGGTTTGCGCGACCGGAAGGACGTCACGCTCAATTCCGCGTACGAGAAGTGAGTAGGGAGGCTGTTCGGTTCGAAACCTTTCGCGCCCGCGCTTCTCAGCGACCCACTGGGCTTCGACAATCTGCTCGGCGGGAAAGGTCGAACTCCCAAAGGCACGGATTTTACCGGCGTGTTCTAGGTCACTTAAGGCACCAAGGGTCTCATCGATGTCAACGGACTCGTCGGGACGGTGAATTTGATACAGGTCGATATAGTCGGTGCCTAAGCGGCGAAGACTGTGCTCGCACTCAGCGATGATCCAGCGGCGCGAATTTCCCTGCGCGTTCGGATCGTCGCCCATGTTGCCGTGCACCTTGGTGGCAAGAATGACCCGCGAACGGTCAACGCTGGAAAGCGCTTTGCCGACGATGACTTCGGACTCGCCCTGGGAGTACACGTCGGCCGTGTCGATGAAGTTGATGCCCGCGTCAAGGGCGCGGTGGATAATGGCGACTGAGTCGTCGTGATCAGTATTACCCCAGGCGCCGAACATCATCGCGCCTAAACAAAGGGGACTGACTTTCATTCCAGTACGACCAAGACTGTGTAGTTTCATACGTCCACCATACGGCGCGGAGTTCCTGATGACCACTGAGATTATTGGGCGTTCGTGAACCCGTTAGTGCTGAGTCCTTGACGTAGGCCGTCGAATTCCCCTGTTACAGGAGAGTGCAAAGATACGAGCGTGGCGAAAAAGTATCTTCAGGTGCCCGAACTCATCGTGGGCTTTGACACCGAGACCACTGGACTCAGTGTGATGAGTGAACGCGCGATTTCGTATGGTTTCTGCGCATACCGGTTCGGCGTGCCGCTCTGGTCTGAGCACTTTTTTGTGATGCCCGACTGCCCAATCAGTGCAGGAGCGCAGCGGGTGCACGGACTTTCCCTCGAAGATCTTGAATCCAAACGTGCGTCGGAGACGGTCTTCAGCGTGGCGGCGGGACTGACGCAGGCTATCAACATATTGCAGGACTTTCACTCTCGTGGGGCTCACATAGTGGGTTCTAACGTTGGACGATTCGATCTTGAGATGCTGCGACGTAGCTCGATATCCGTGCTCAATCGCGCGCTCGACGACGAAGACTTCGACATATCGCTTTTGCGCATCATCGACGTCGTCGAGCACGATCTCATGATCGAACCGAGTCGAGAGTTTCGATCGCGTCGCGGGCTGGAACATCTCTGTCGCCACTACGGTGTCGTGCCTGGAGGACACGACGCGCTTGGTGACGCCCGAGCTGCGGTTGAAGTCTTCATGGAGCAGGTCATGTTCAATAATGATGGCCAGGGATCGCTCCTGCTTTCCACGGATAGTGATGAGTTTTTGCGAAGCTCGAAACTCAGCCGGTAGTGGCCCTTTGTAATGGTCGACGTAGGTCCCGGTGGTAGGCTGGAACCCCACGGGGCCGTTGGCGCAGTCTGGTAGCGCACTTGCATGACACGCAAGGGGTCACAGGTTCAAGTCCTGTACGGCCCACTAAAAAATTCCCTGGTTAGAGGCAGTGGCCTCAGATTGCTTTCAATCAAGACCCGCCGCTAGCGACTGTTGTCAGCAACGCAGTCGGCAACGCGAAGGTTTGACCAAGTGGCGAGCTGATGCTCGGCCACTAAAACATATGGCGAATTGGTATTTCCGCGACGTAGTTTCGCGTTTCGGATTGGATGTTCGTTACGGGCGACGGCCGGTGATTGCAACAATCTGGTCCATGAGGACTTCGTCGGATGCAATGTCCACTGATGGGCCCCATAGTGCTGGGACCGGGGCATTTGGAACAAACTCGGCGACATGTTCGAAGCAAGCACGCAACGTGGACTCCGGTAGGTCGAAGTGCTGTCCGGTGGCTCGGGCAATGTCCCAGCCGTGCACGACCAGTTCAGTGAGCGTGATCTTTCCCCAGGTTTCGTTCGAAAGGTCCGATCCGGGCACGTTGCCGCTGCCCTTCCATGCTGCTGGATCGTTCCAAGACTCTCCAAGGGTACGTAAATGCTGAGAGATACCATCTTGCCAGTTGGGGTCTAAATGCGCGGCGTCTGGGTCAGACGCGACACCTTGCAGTCCGACAATGTCATGGATCGCAAGCGCACTGAAAACGAGAGACAACTGGTCAACATGATCGATAAGGTCGCCAACCGTCCATAACGCGCAGGAGCTTGAATTCGTTAGTTGGCTATCGGTGACGCCAGCGAGAACCACTATCATCCGCTCGCACGCTGGATTGAGATCGATCACGGGATTACTCTATCGGTCCATTGATGAGATATCCGTGGTACGGGTGGTGTTCGTGGGCACCTTGTCCACCTCCTCATCCTCGGTCCCGTCGCGTGATTGGCACGGGTCGGTTCTTAGGCGTACCAAGGGTTAGAGGGCTTCTCGTGGACCAACCAGGAGTACTCCAACACCGGCGAGTAGTGTTTCAAATAGCGAGCAGGCAGAATAGGTCGGCCTGTCGCCCTAAGAATTGAGTTTTCGTGGCACAAGGTACAGTTAAGTTTTTTAATTCGGAAAAGGGATTCGGTTTCATCTCGCGCGAGCAAGGTGATGACGTCTTCGTTCATTTCTCCAGCATCCAAGGTGACGGCTACAAGAACCTCGAAGAGGGTCAGCGCGTCGAGTTCGACGCTGTGCCTGGTAAAAAAGGCGAGGAAGCGCAGAACGTCCGCGCGATCTGAGATCAAGCGGTACTTTTAGAAGTCGCGCGTACTGCGGACTAACCGAGTTTCACACACGTCGCCCAGCTCGATGAACTAGTGCTGGCTGTCCGCGAGGGCCGTGAGAACACGAGCGCTTAGCGCGTTAGCCCGCACGAGGATTCTGGTCACCGAGCTCCATCCTCGGGGGACCGCTCAGGTATCGTCATCGGCATGACGCCGCAAGAAATTGCCGACCTCGTGCACCTACGCCATGCGCGCGATCTCATGGACCGCGATTACGCGAAGCCCCTCGATGTTGCGGCCATGGCGCGTGCCGCGCTCATGTCGCCCGCGCACTTCTCGCGTAAGTTCCGTCGAGCGTACGGCGAGACTCCTTACTCTTATCTCATGACGCGACGCATCGAGCGCGCGAAGGCTCTGTTGCGACAAGGAGAGTCGGTCACCAATAGTTGCGTCGCCGTTGGTTGCACGTCGCTCGGTTCGTTTAGCTCGCGTTTCACTGAGATCGTTGGCGTGACGCCTTCGAACTACCGCGAGCGCGACCACCGCGATCTCGAGATTGTTCCGTCCTGCGTAAGCATGTTTGGGACACGACCGCGACGTGCCAAGGTCACACCTTAAGCATTGTTGCCCGGCCCGGGCGGATCGGTCGTCATTGCTGCTGGCTCAGCGCGTCGGATGGGGAACTTTTGCTAATAAGCAGAATCGGAGAAGCACGCGACGAGTCGATATTCCTAAGATGAGCGCATGACCGTCTCCATTTCTGCAATGTTCATCCTCGTCAATGACCCCGATGCCGCGCTGGGCTTCTACCGAGACGCGCTCGGTCTTGAGGTCCGCGCCGACGTCTCGTCCCAAGGCTTTCGCTGGGTCACTGTTGGGGCCCCGGGACAGAATGTCGACATTGTTCTCTCCCTGCCGCACGGCGGTCGTTCGCAAGTCGAAGGTGACGCCCTTTTGGCGCTAGTGACGCAGGGTTCGCTGCAGGCCGCAATCTTTCGTTCCGACGACCTTGACGCCACCTTTGAGAAAGTTCGAGCGTCGGGCGCTGAAGTGCTCGAGGAGCCGACGTCTCAACCCTGGGGAGTGCGTGACTGCGCGTTTCGCGACCCATCGGGCAACCTCGTTCGCATCCAGGAGCAGCGCTGAGCCGCCCGGCGATCGCAACTTTGTATTGCGCTGAGGCAACGTAGCGTTGGCTAGATGGGGATGATCCCATTTATGAGAGCTCGGACGAAGAAAGAGAAACGGTCGTGGAGAAGAACGGGTCGCAGAAAATCAAGTCACCGTCTCAATTGATCGACGCGAGAATCAAAGAGTTAGGTGACTGGCGTGGCACCTTGCTCAGCCAGCTTCGAACCTTCATCAAGGAAGCCGCTCCTGACGTCGTCGAGGAGTGGAAGTGGCGCGGCGTTCCGGTGTGGTACCACGACGGAATGATTTGCACGGGCGAGACGTACAAGAACGTCGTGAAGATGACCTTCGCCAAGGGGGCATCACTGAAAGATCCTTCGGGCCTCTTCAACTCCAGTCTTGACGGAAATACGAGGCGTGCCATTGACTTCCATGAGGACGAGAAGATAAACGAAAAGGCATTGAAGGCTCTCGTTCGCGCCGCCGTGGCCCTGAACAAATCGAAAGCGAAAAGCTAATTCGCGGAATCGAACAGGATCCGTTCGTCTTGCCCGTGGAGTAGCACTTTGGCGATTTGCACCCGTCGATCGAAGAGGGCATCGAGGAGAGATTCTTAGAATCTTCTCTATGTGCGACCTTCCTACGTCGCTCACGAGTGAACGTCCCCGTATGCTGTTCGACCTTAAGTAACGAACAACCGAAGAGGAGTTCCATGACGAATCCCACCACTTTCACCTACGCCAACCAAACGGTCAATCGCCTCGGCTACGGTGCCATGCGCATCACTGGCAAGGGCGTCTGGGGCTATCCCAAGGATCGCGCGGAATGTCTTGCTGTCCTGAAGCGTGCCGTGGAGTTGGGTGTCAACTTCATTGACACGGCTGATTCCTACGGACCTACGGTCTCCGAAGAACTCATCGCCGAAGCCCTGCATCCCTACGGCAACGTGAAAATCGCTACCAAAGCTGGACTCTTACGTACTGGCCCGGATGTGTGGGTGCCCTGTGGCCGTCCGGACTATCTACGCCAGCAGTGCGAGTTATCGCTTCGTCGACTCGGCCAGGACTCACTCGATCTTTTTCAGCTGCACCGCATTGACCCAACGGTTCCCAGCGATGAGCAATTTGGCCTGTTGAAGGCGTTGCTCGATGAAGGCAAGGTCCAGGCCATTGGCCTCTCTGAAGTCTCGGTTGACGAAATCAAGCTTGCGCAACAGATGGTGCAGATCTCGACGGTCCAAAACCTCTACAACGTGACGAACCGCAAGAGTGAAGACGTGCTCAACTACTGCGAGGAGCAGGGCATTGGCTTCATTCCCTGGTTCCCAATTGCCGCCGGCGACCTCGCTCGAAGCGGTGGACCGCTCGACACGTTGGCAACCGCACAAGGTGCAACCGTTGCACAGTTGTCCCTAGCGTGGTTGCTACGCCGCTCACCGGTAATGCTGCCGATTCCCGGCACGTCGACGGTGGCGCACCTAGAGGAGAACCTCGCGGCGGCTCACATCTCGCTCAACGACGCAACGTTTGACGCTATCGACGTCCTTGGCGCGTAGACCGGCCGGTTCAGCACCTAGCGAAGGCCTGGGCTTGGAAGCGGCGCCACCCCGCAAGCGCGGCGACGATCAGGCTCACTAGACGGCCGTGACAAAGACCAGACCCATTTGACGGTAAGTCCGCCGACCGCGACGCTGAAATCGTAAAAGTTCACTGATGTGTTCTGCGACGCGTCAGATCTTTTGAGTCTCATTGAAGCGGCACATTTAGATGTCGAGAAGTAGGCGAGAGCTACAAGGCGGCGGCATGATCATGTCTTCGAGGTTTCGACGAGGACCATCCACGATAAGAATACTTAGTGCCGCGACGTGAGAATTCTGTCGGACCAATTCATGCAATGGAACTGGAAATCGTGTGTGGAGCAGTGATCAACCCAGAGAACTACCTGCCAATGACCAACACGAACAGGTGACGTCGCTCGACTTATCGATGATCCCAGAAGTGGAGAAGTACGGTGGAACAACATGAGAATTCTGATTGCCGAGGACGACCGAGCACTTCGCGAGGTACTTCAACGAGGGCTGCGCGAAGCTGGCTACGTCGTTGACGCAGTTCAAGATGGGGAAGCTGCTGAAGCCGCTCTCATGCGAGAGGACTATGAACTCGCCGTTCTCGATTGGCGAATGCCTGGACGCACCGGCGTCGAGGTAATCGATCGAGTTAGAAGGGCAAGCGTCCTTATTCCGATTCTTCTTCTCACCGCTCGGGACGCCCCGACTGACCGGGTAGATGGTCTTAACTCCGGCGCTGACGACTATCTCATCAAGCCCTTCGAGTTCCCCGAGCTCCTTGCGCGACTTCAAGCTCTTCAGCGCCGCCCGGCGCTTCGCTTTGCTCCCGACATCGTCTGTGGCGATCTTCTCTTTGATCCGAGTTCTAGGGAGTTGCGAGCGAGCGGCAAACCAATCGAACTCACCGCCACAGAGACGTTGCTCATTGAACTGCTTTTGCGACGAAGTCCGTCGATTGTCTCTCGCGACGCGATCGCCAACCAAGTATGGGACGACGCTTTCCGCGTCAGTAATTCAAATACCATTGAAGTGCACGTGGCGCGCCTGCGTTCCAAGTTGGCGCACTGTCACACCAAAATCGAGACAGTTCGGAGCCTGGGTTATCGAGTGGTGCCCCATTGAGGGCGTCCACCTCCGTCCGACGACACGCCGCCGTGGTCGCTGCAATTGCCACCGCCATCGGCACGGCCTGTTTCATCGCGCTTGTGATGATTCTCAGCCTCCTGCTGATTAATCACTCGAACTCACAGATAGATGCACGTCTTCATCAGCGTCTCGAGATTGTGCGCCAAGTGGGCAACAAGAGTGCAAGTGACAGTGAGACCTCGGCGGTTGCGTCCACGGGTGGGCAAGACAGTGACGATGTGCCCATCTATGTGTGGCGAGTTCGCGCCAATGATTCCGTCGTTGCCTATTCGCTCGACGCTCCAAAACTTCCTCATTTGCGATGGTCGGCACGTGACACGACGATCGCTGTCGCCAATTCGACCTTTCGTTTTAGCGCCATTTCATACCGCGGGGGCTGGCTGATTGCTGGAGAGAGCCTGGCTGAGGTCGCTCGGCTCAAGTCGATCTTGTTGGTGCTGGATATTTCAGTCGGTGCCGTGCTGGCGATACTGATGTTTCTCGCAGCATTCGTGGTGGGAATCCGAGCCCAAGCGCCGATCGCGCTGGCCCAACGTCGCCAGCACGAGTTCACCTCGGACGCGTCGCACGAGCTACGCACTCCACTCAGCGTGATTGAAGCAGAAGTCGATGTTGCTCTCTCGCAATCTCGCGATGGCAATAGTTACCGGGCCACGCTCAGTCGCATCAAGGATGAGGGTCATCGTTTGCAAAGGATCGTCGAAGATCTCTTGTGGTTGGCGCGTTCAGATGAAGATCGAAAGGTCTCGCTCGAGAGTGTGACAACCGACGTCGCGGCGATTGCCGACTCGTCAAGCCAACGATTTGAAAGGCTCGCGCTCGCTCACGGCATCGCCCTCAACTATTCGAAGGAAGGCGACGATGCCGCGCTCGTGAGCGCCCCCGCAGACGCGATCGACCGACTCATCGGCGTGCTCGTGGATAACGCGTGCAAGTTCGCCGGCGATGGCGGTCAGGTCAACGTCACTGTCACCACGCTGTCGAGTCGAACAATCTTGCGCGTGGACGACAGTGGGCCAGGAATTCCGTCGAGCGAGAGGGATTTGATCTTTAATCGATTCCAGCATTCAGATTCGTCGCCATCGGGGACTGGGCTCGGACTCGCGATCGCCAACGCGATCATCTTGTCCTCGCACGCGCAGTGTTTGATCGCTGAGGCAGACCTTGGGGGAGCACGTTTTGAAATTTCCTGGCCTCGAGTCATCGAATAATCGAAGTGTCCCTAGCGTGCTGCGAACGGTTCCCGTGGCACGTGCACGACAATTGGTGCGCATTCACCCACGTTTGTAACATAAGAATTTCCGAAGAGTTCATGAGTCGTAATGCTGGCGTAAGGTTCGATTCCTAGCCTTTCAACGTGGCTACCAACGTGTACAACGATCTCGTGGCTCGTCGCACAGGGACCAACAACGTAGGTTTCGATGGTTACCTTCGCGCCGCGGCGTGCGAGCGATGACCGTGTCACGCAGATCCCCAACTACTCCGGCGGGTACCTTCTCGCGCGGGCGACACGCCGTACGAATGGGAGCTGAAGCTAATGAACGTCTGACGGCCTCGACGGCGCTCATCTTGTTCATCCTTCTCGCTGTCGAAGGGGTGACCGTACTGCAAGTCAGATCGCTTTTGACGCTGCACGTCTTCGTTGGCATGCTCTTGGTTCCCCCGGTCCTTGTCAAATTGGGCAGCACACTTTGGCGCTTTGCGATGTACTACGGCGGCTCCGATGAGTACCGTCGTAAGGGTGCGCCACCGGTTGCGCTGCGTGTCCTTGGTCCTTTCGTTGCGTTACTCACGATCGTGGTCTTCGCTTCGGGGATCTTGCTCTTGCTAGGACCCTCAAGTTTGCGGTCTCAATTTCTTCTGGTGCATAAGGCCAGTTTCTTTCTCTGGTTCGCCGCAATGACCATCCACGTCGTGGGACACTTTGGCGAGACGTTGCGTCTCTCTACCAAGGACTGGACGTCGCGCGCCCGTCAAGTAGTGGCCGGCTCTAAGATTCGACGCCTCGCGCTTAGCGCGAGTCTCGTCGTTGGCCTGATTCTCGCCTTCGTGACTATCCCTCACGTGGGACCTTGGCTTCAGGGAGTTTGACGGCCGTGACGCCATCGACAATGAATCGCGAGCGCCCGCTGGCTACGTCTGGACGTTCAGGTCGACGCGGCGTGCACGCTCGAGCGCCTCGAAGGCGAATTCGTCGCCGATCGCGGATCGTGATGAGCCTCTTTCTGGCAGTACTTGTTGCGCTGACGTGGCTTGGCTTCTCCCTCGGTGGCGCCCTTCTCAATCCGGCGCTCGGCAGTTCGTTCGGTTCGAGGTTCGCCGAGTGGGCACGTACGCACGGCGCGTCGAGCATCGTGAACTGGGTTGAAAACGAGTGGTACAAACATCACGCGCCAGCAATCGGCGGAACGTTGCCACCCGGTTCGATCAAAGTTCCCTCGAACGCGTCGAGTGTCGTGTCGACACAGGTCTCCCAACTGCCAAAGCCCGCGCCCATCGTCCCTTTCGCGTCGCCGGTAATTCCCGGCGAAGGGGAGTGGTCGGCGGCGGGTCGAACGGTCAATGGCGTGCCGGCGATCTACGTCACCACTCTTCGTCCTGACGCCGTGCACACCAGTTACGTGGTGGGCGTGGCGTGGATGGACACCAAGTTACTGAGCGCGAGACTCTACTCAGGCAGTTGGATCCCCGGCGGCGGTCCGTACCCATTCACGGCACCCGTCCAGAGCGCCCAAGCTCGAACGCTCGTCGCCGCCTTCAACGCGGGTTTTCTGATGGACAGTGCTAACGGCGGCTACTACACCAATCACAAGATGGAGAAACCGCTGAGGGCAGGTGCCGCGTCGTTCGTTGTCTACAGCAACGGCACGTCGAACATCGTTGCGTGGGGATCGTCGACGAAGGTGACCTCAAACATCGCTTCTGTTCGCCAGAACCTTGATCTTCTCGTAAATAACGCCAAACCGGTCCCCGGTCTTCAGGCCAACGACACGACAAAATGGGGCGCGACGTTGGGCAACTCAGTGTACGTATGGCGATCGGGGTTGGGCGTCACCTCAGACGGCGCTCTGGTCTACGTCGGCGGTCCGGGCCTCAACATAACGGACCTCGCGAACTTATTGGTGAGGGCTGGCGCCGTGCGGGCGATGGAACTCGACATCAACACCGATTGGGTTAACTACTCCTATTACGCGCCGTCGCCACTGGGACTCGCGGGCGCTTCAAACGGACGTGAACTCTTGGGTGCGATGACGGGTACCCCAGCGCGCTACTTCGAGTCGTGGTGGGCTAGAGATTTCATTACCATGTCGGCGAGAACGCCGTGAGTTCTTCGTCGCGCCAAGTAGCAACCCGAGACGACCCAAAGGATCGCGCGCGCCGTCGCCCGGGCCACGCTCCGCTGCCACGTGTCGTCAGCACGTTGTCAGTGTTTTCTCGTGTGGGACTGGGCATAGCGGTCGTGCTGGCGTTCTGGGGGGAATCGCTCGGATCTTTGGAGGCCCGTGGAGGCTGGCTCACGCTGGGCGGGCGCCTCTCGGGCCTCGTGGGCACGTATCTCATGTTGGTCATGGTGATCTTGGTGTCAAGAATTCCATGGTTGGAGCGAAGCGTGGGGCAGGATCAACTGGTGCGATGGCATCGTCGCCTTGGCGGTTGGCCGATTGGGCTCATTGCCCTGCACGTGCTCCTCATTACGTGGGGCTACGCGCAACTAACGAGCGTCAGCATCGTTCGTCAATTCTGGATGTTTCTCCTGCACTACCCCGACATTCTCGAGTCCGCGGTTGGTTTTGGCCTGTTGGTGATGGCGGGTGTCACGTCGGTGCGCATGGTCCGGACTCGGATTAAATACGAGTCGTGGTGGGTCGTGCACCTCTATATGTACTTGGCACTCGGTCTCGCTTTCTTCCATCAGATCAGGATTGGTGTGATGTTTCTTGGACATCCTCTACTGAGAGATTTGTGGATAGCCATCTGGGTGGTGGCGGCAGTGTCCGTGGTGAGTTTTCGGATTTTGTTGCCGGTGATAAGAAATCTCCGCCACCAACTACGCGTTTCTTCAGTACGCGAGGAAGCGCCGGGTGTGTATTCGATTGTCGTCACGGGTCGCCAGATTTCGCAGTTGGCCGTGTCGGGGGGACAGTTCTTCCAGTGGCGGTTCATGACGCGAGAACTGTGGTGGCATGCTCACCCCTACTCGCTCTCCGCACTGCCGCAGGCGCCCTTCATCCGTGTGACCATCAAAGGTCTCGGTGATCACAGCTACGCAATGGCGCACCTCAAGCTCGGCACGCGTGTCTTTGTCGAAGGTCCCTACGGTACCTTTACGCGCCACGCCTTAAGCGCGAAGCGCGTCGTACTCATCGGGGCTGGCGTGGGCGTGACACCACTGCGCGCCCTGCTTGAAGATTTGCCACACTCGATTCACGTCACGGTACTCATCCGCGCGTCCGCGCCTGGTGACGTTGTCCACCGTCAAGAGATCGTGGATTTAGTTGCGAAGCGCCACGGCAACTTTCAAGAGATCATCGGTACTCGCGATCAAGTGCGTTTCAGCACGAAGTTGCTCCACGGTCTCGTCGGTGACCTACGCGGCGTCGATGTCTACGTGTGCGGTCCCGAGCTGTTCACCGAGATGGTGGTTATTGCTGCTCGTCAACTCGGCGCGCAGCCCGAACGTATCCATCGCGAATCGTTTTCCTTCTAGATGATGAACGAGGCAGCGAGCGTGCAACGACTAGGTGAGTTACGGTGAACCGGGCCTCGATAGTTCTACTTGCCACGGTCGCGGGACTCGTGGGCGTGTTCAGTTTCCATTCGTCTCCGGCCAAGATTACCTTTGGCACGGTTCCGGCAACTCCAACCACCACGCCGCCCACGACGACACGCACGAGCGCGGCAAAGACCACCACGTCGACGACACTCGTTCATAATCCACCACCAGCGGGTACCCCTACGACAACCCCAACGTCAGGGCCAACGACCACGACTACCAAGGCGCCCGTCACGACCACAACCGTCACGCCGAGCGTTCAACAGGCAACAGGGGCCAGCGTCAACTACTCATTCGGGATTCTTTCGGTGAAAGTCACGGTGTCGAAGGCAAAAATTACGAAGGTCTCCATTGCGGCAATCGATGACGGAGGGAACCCTCGATCCGTCTCAATCGACCAGTACGCGATACCGATTCTCCAACAAGAGGCCCTTCGAGCCCAAAGCGCCAATATTCAAGGCGTCTCGGGGGCGAGCTACACGTCCGCTGGATTTGCGCAGTCGCTGCAGTCGGCTCTCTCGCTGTTGGGACTTTAGTGACGACCCCTGATTCGGCGCTCGCGTATCGGCGGATTTTTCATCACGAAGAGCACGTCATGGGCACCGTGGTGACCTTGGATCTCTTTGACGAATCAATGCCGCCGAAGTGGACACTGACCCCAATCGTCGAGGAGGCGATTGGAGTGCTGCACGCGGCCGACGAGATGTTCAGCACCTGGAAAGACACGAGTTGCATCTCGCGAATTCGACGAGGCGAACTGTCCCTCGACGACGCTCCGGTGGAGATTTCGATAGTGCTTGAGCGATGTCGCAAGGCCCGAGAGACTTCCCGTGGGTGGTTTGATCCTTGGGCGATGCCTGGAGGTTTCGATCCCACTGGCTTGGTGAAGGGCTGGGCCGCGCAGCAGTCACTCAACGTGTTGCAGCGCGCCGACGTGAAGGGCGCCATCGTCAACGCTGCGGGGGATATCGCGAGTTTTGGCGGCCCACAAATGGATCAGCGATTCCGTATCGGTATCGCGGATCCTGCACATCCTCAGCAACTCGCGTGCGTTGTCGAGACGCCTGGTGCGATCGCGACCTCTGGCACCTACGAGCGAGGTGCGCATTTGATCGATCCGCACTCGGGACTACCTGCAACTCGAGCGGCCTCGGCGACCGTTGTGGGGACAGACCTCTCGCTCGCTGACGCCCTCGCTACAGCCTTAGTAATCGCGGGCAAGCAAGCTCTCACAATGTTTAATGACTTGAGTGACTACGAAGGTCTCGTCATCGCGGATGACGGTACGTTTCATATGTCGCCGGGATTCCCGATCGCCAAGCTGTAGTTACGTCGTAGGTCGTCGATTCCATGAGTAACAACACACTCGATCACTTCAGTTCGACCACGTTCCTCCGCAGTACGGGCACGCGAATCACTGTTGTGTCCGTTCAGGCGTTGAAGTAGTGGCCTTCGTCGAGGTCGTCGATGAGCCCCGGTTGTACTGGTTGCCAGCTCAGTAGTTCGCGGGTCGCCGTGCTCGACGCCGGAGCGTCGACAGCGAGGAAGTGGGCGAGCCACGTGAAATGTTCGCCGGCGTCTTCAGGAGCGATGGAGACTACGGGTAGATCTAGATGGCGGCCGATGACGTCAGCGATGTCGCGGACTGGTACGCCTTCGTCCGCGACCGCGTGAAGCGTCGATCCCGCCGGCGCGTTGTCGAGCGCCAAGCGAAAAAGGTGACCGGTATCTAGACGGTGAACTGCGGGCCAGCGATTAGAGCCGTCGGCGATGTAACCAGAGACGCCCTTGTCGCGCGCAATGGCGACCAACGTCGCGATGAATCCGTTATCGCCGTCGCCGTGATTCGTGGGAGGGAGTCGCATGATTGAGGAGCGAACTCCGCGCGAAGCGAGCGAGAGCGCAAACTCCGACGTGGCCCACCGAGTCCGTGGACCTTCGCCGAATGCGGTCGTCGCTGCCTCGTCACCGTGCCCGTCACGTTCAGTCGCCACCCGACCTGGCGCGACGCCGAGGGTCCCCGAGGCGATTACCAACGCTTTGTCAGTACCCGCGAGCACTTCAGCGAAGGTTTCGACGGCGCGACGATCAGCGTCGGCCGCGCTGAGGAAGTCACCCGTGAAGGCAAGATCGTGTTTAAAAGCGAGGTGGATGACGCCGTCTGATTCGCCCGCCGCACTGCGCAAGACGTCGAGGTCATCCAGCGTGCCACGACGTACGTCGACGCCGGCGGCGATGAGAGCGCTGGCGGCGTCGTCAGAACGAGCGAGTCCTATGACTTGATGGCCTGCGTCGATAAGTTCAGGAACAACGGCAGACCCGATCCAACCGGACGCACCGGTGACAAAAACGCGCACAAAAGACCTCCAAAGGATTGCTCTCCTAGCGACAAATTTTGGGCAAGGAGAGAGCGATGTCATTCGCTGACATCAGCATAGCACCAATGACAGTCTCTGACATCACCTACGATTAGGTCATGGGTCGATGGGAACCAGACGCGCGCGGTCGCCTTGAGCAGGCAGCACTAAAGCTCTACATTGAACGCGGATTTGAACAGACGACGGTGGCCGAAATTGCCAAGTTGGCAGGACTCAGCGAGCGAACTTTCTTTCGATACTTCGCCGATAAGCGCGAGGTGCTGTTTTGGGGGGCAGGGGCGTTGCAAGAGCTGCTCGTCAAGGGTGTCGCTAACGCACCTTATTCAGCGTCGCCGATTGACGCGGTCGCTGCGGCTCTCGAGATGGCCGGCGCTCTGCTCCAAGAGCGCCGCGAAGGCGCTTTGCTCCGCCAGACCGTCATTGACGCGAACGCCGAACTCCAAGAACGTGAATTGATCAAACTGGCGTTACTCGCCTCAGCTATTGCTGAAGCACTGCGCCGGCGCGGCGCGAAAGACCCGGCCGCGAGCCTCAGTGCCGAGGCGGGAATAGTTGTTTTCAAGATCGCGTTCGAACGCTGGATCAATCCGAAAAATAAGCGGGACTTGGCACAACTCATACGCGAATCACTCGACGAGCTCAAAGACGTCACGGCGCGAAATTAGTTGCAGGCGTGCGGTGAATTGGATTCGATCCTTTTTGAGGTAGTGCCGAGAGTCACTGAGAACGAGAGTGACAGTTAGATTTCCAGGGCTTCTTCTACCGTGAGCTCCGCGGCCGGGTCCGCGTCGAGGCGCTCAGCAGGAATCGGGAGGCCACTTCGAATCGACAGACCGTAGACCCCGTCGCTCAAGCGCCTCTCCGCTCGCTTGATGGCCTCAAGTCGTTCGCGCAGTCCCTCGGTGATCGCGTCCTCTTGTTGCTCGGCGACGAGTGACTCGGCTGGATCGCTCATGTCACCCGATTCAAGGGCGCCGGCGCGGTCGTCCAAACCGGCCGCCGTTGCCACGTTGAGAAGTTCTTCTACGCGCGTGCGCTCAGCTCGGAGCAGTTCGCTCGCTTGATGATTGTTCATGTCCTTCTCCTTAACCGGTACGTCAGTTGAGCATCGTCGATAGATAGTCAGCGAAAGGTTCGTACGCCCACGAACCGTCGTATCGCTCACCGTTGACAAAGAATGTTGGCGTTCCGTTGGCTCCGCTGCGAATTGCGCCCTCGAGGTCGTGCTGAACTCGCGTGCGCGGTTCTCCACTCTCCAGCGCCGCTACGACTTCATCAACATTCGCTCCAGCGCGTTTCGCGTAGCCAAGCAACGCCTTGGCCTCAAGGTCACGCTGGTTTTCATAGAGCAGGTCGTGCATCTCCCAGAACTTTCCTTGAAGCCCAACGGCCTCGGCTATTTCGGCGGCTTGTTCGGCGTGCGGGTGCATATCGGCGAGTGGAAGATTGCGGAACACGAGTCGCAGGGAATCAGCGAAGGCGCGTTGCAGGGCTTGGACGATTGGGAAGGCTTGCCCGCAGTAGGGACACTGATAATCCCCATATTCAACGACGGTGAGTGCCGCGTTCTCTGGGCCAATCGCGTGGTCGTTAGCCGAGACAGGAACGGAAAGGCGAGATTCGCTCTGACTCATGACAACGCCTCCAAGGCACGAAGGGCACCATCGGCACCGGGATTTACCCCTATGGGGGAGAGGTGACTCCACGTTATGGTGTGCGCTTGATCGAGCACGAACAACGCTCGCTCTGTGATTCCGTCATCATCACGAAAGACTCCGTAGGACTTGGCCGTCTCACCTCGGGGGTTGAAGTCGGCGAGAAGAGGGAAATTCAATTTTCGGTCAGCTTTGAACGCGCTGTGGCACCAGACGCCATCGACGGAGATGCCGAGCAACTGGGCCCCGTGCGCTTCAAAGAGGGGGCCAGCGGCTTGGAAAATGGAGAGTTCGTCGCCACAGACGGGACTCCAGTCGGCGGGATAGAAGATGAGTACAACCGGCGACGAAATCTTTGACAACGTGATCATCTGGCCGGGGGCCTCGGGCAGAGTGAAGTCGGGGGCGGCCGTGCCTGGCGTCAGTATCATTCGAACTCGCTTTCTCGTGTTTTCATCAATTTGTTCCTGTATTAGTTGTTCTGGTCTTCACTCTTTATAGTGGTTCGCCATCGTAGAGAAGGGTGACCTCAATGTTGCCTCGAGTTGCGTTGGAGTAAGGGCACACGCTGTCGGCACCTCGAATGAGATCGGCGGCTGTCTCTCGGTCGCCAAGAGACGGCAGCGAAACGTCGAGGGTGACCGCGAGTTGGAAGCCACCCTCACCGTTTGGCAAGAGGCTAACGGCCGATTCAATCGCAACGTCGCAGGTGTCCATACTTTGACGTCGGGCGTACACTCCGAGAGCGCTTTCGAAGCAAGCGGCGTAGCCCACCGCGAATAACTCCTCCGGATTCGTGCCGCCGCCTTCGCCTCCCATCTCCTTGGGGCGGCGAAGCTTTACGTCTAACGCCCCGTCTGAACTGCGACCGTGGCCTTCTCTTCCTCCGGTGACACGGGCGTGAGCAGTGTAGAGAATCTTGGCCATGTTTACTCCTTCAAACCATGTTGACGGGTACTACGTCGAAGTCGATACAGCTACAACGTCAGTAAACCACATCGGACGAGAATGTCGACCTGAACATGTCCGAGCAGGTCTACTATCAAACGAGCGTTCGCCATAGCGTTGCGCCGCGATCACTGAAATCTTCCTCGTGCGCCGACCTGCGTGTCAATTGGGGCCACAGGTTTTTGGAATGTTTGAAGCTTTAAATATCGGTGGTTGTGTTTCACCGGCGAACATCTCGGCAACACTCGGGCTCTGATTGCCGGTCGCGGTGATGCTTTTTACGCCAGTCACTCCATCGAGGGACGCCTGAAAAAAGAGCGTCGACGTTGGCGCGACCACTCGAAAGGCCGCGACGTTGACGCCGTCAAACGGAGGGAGATGATGGGCGGTACGCAGCTCGAGAAACCACTTGTTGGTCTGATCAATGTTGTCGTAAAGCTTCACGCCGTCGCGTACTGGATTGCATTGGTCGGCTGCGCTCTGAATTACTAACAACGCGGGGTCGCTCGACTCTGACGCGTACCTGAGATGAATGTCCTCGTCGCCTGACAAGATCGCCACGGCTCGATAGTTGAGGCCCGCACGAAGGTCGGAGTAGGCGACGCCCTGTGGATCGTTGCCGTGGGCGAAACTCAACAGTGCAACTGCCGTTGCTCCGTCAGAGTGTCCGACAAGGCCAAGTTCCGTTGCGTTGACCAGCCCACTTACGACGTGACAACTTGGCGACTCGTCGGCCGACGATTGGAGAATCGAACGCGTCACGAACGCCAGGTCCGCCGGTTCGTTCAGAAGATCATCCTCGGTGTTGGCGCCGTGCTGCGCGGCAACGGCCGAAGGACTCTCGTCTGGGAAGATCGGCGCCACGACCACGAATCCTGCTTTGACCCACGCGTCCAGCAGTGGCTCGTACGTGTCGGGGGTCACGTCGTAGCCGTGCGCGAACACGATCATCGGGTAGCCGCCACTCTTTGGCACGGGTATCGCTCCGTTGATTTGGCTCGGACCACCAGCAACGAATTTCGATGGGTACCTAATTTCGGTGACGAGCGTGCGAGCGTTTGACAGAATCGAAGGCGGTGTCGTCGAATAGTTGGGCACCGAACGTGTGGGATCGACGAACGTGCAGCGCGCCACGCCAACCGAGAAGGGTGAACTACTGGTTTGTTGGTGAGCAACAAGGCGACCGGCACTCGCGCTAGTAATTGGAAGCATGGAGATGCTCAGCACCACGACCACCACGACGACGGCGACAGATCGCAATTTGACCAGCGAAGTAGTAGCGATGTGTCACATCCTACTGAGCGTCTATTTAGTTTTTCGTTCGTCCATGGCCAGAGATTGGCGACGATTGCGACAATGTGTCGATTAGCGAATAGAACGCGATGGTGAACGCGCAGCACTTTTAGCAGGCGGACTAGCCTCGATTGGTATCTCGGTTTGGGGGCGCAGTGAAGAGTCGAAGGAAGCTGGGAAGCTGGGTTAGCGCCCTCGCGATAATTATGATCGTCTCGGGTGTTGTGAGCGCGGGCCCGGCGATTATTGCGTCTGCGTCCAAGCCCGCGATCCCTATGTACTACGTCAGTCTCGGTGACTCCTACGGCGCTGGGTACCAGGGCGGCGCCGGTACTCCGGGCGGCTACGCGACTGACGTCGTCGGCGACGTTGCACCGACGCACCGGCTCATGTTGCGAAATTACGCGTGTGGGGGAGCGACGACGACGTCAATGCTCAGTACCGTTGGCTGTGCATTCGCGGCGACGACCAATGCCGTGGCTTATCCGACAACGACTCAACTGGCAGCGGCAATAGGTTTCATCAAGGCGCATCCCGGTCGAATCGGTCTCATCACGATCACGATTGGCGGCAATAATATTCTCGAGAGCGCGCCCAACGTACCGGCGATGCAGGCTGACATTGTCAGCATCTCGGCTCAACTTCGCGCGGCCGCCGGGGGATCGGTTCCGATCATCGGACTCACCTATCCCGACGTGGAGCTCGCCGAATGGCTCAGTGGTGGAAGCGGAATTACGAACGCACAAACTTCGGTCACCGATTTCAAGCTGGTTGTCAATCCGGCTCTCGTCGCTGGCTACGCGCCGTCGAAGATCACGTTCGTCGACATCACGACCGTGACCGGTGCCTACGCTCCGTTTACGCGGCTCGTGGACTACTCAACGTACGGCGAGATTCCCTACGCGGTCGCCCAGGTTTGCACGTTGACGTGGATGTGCAGTCAAAATAACGTTCATCCCACCGACGCTGGGTACGCGCTCATCGCCAAACAGATTGTCAAGGTCTACCTGAAGCTCATCTTCTGACATTCATGAAGATGGGTATCGTCTGCCCTGTCTCGCTCGGGGAGGTCGATTTGATTCTTGATTTTACGGTCAGTCGATAGACCCGTAGCGCGCCTGAAGTACGAGGTGCCGATTCTGAGTGACCATACGGTGAGTCGTCAATCTCGTTATGGTGTTCGAGACGGTCGTTGAATTCTTCAATACCAGAGTCAGAAACATGTGGGGCTTCGCGATGGTGCTCTTGAAGGCGATTCGAACAAAGGCGGTCGTTCGTGGTTCAGTTGTGTTCGTCATCGCGGCGCTCGTTCTTGCGGGCTGTACTCCAAGCAGCAACCGTTCAGACGCGTTTTCCTCGAAAGTCACCATCACGCCGGCGTACCTAGATCCGAGTTCGATGTGTCCGTCGAGCAATGGTTTTATGCAACAGTCATGGAATGGTGACATCTCCGGATGCTTTCGTGTTCCGGCGTTACACAGCGCGACACTCGTTGTTGCGCTTCAGACCTTCCTCAGCGGCACTTCTGTATCTCAGAATTTGCCCACAACAACGTTCGCGCAACCGACTACTCCGAGTGGGTCCATTTCGTTGTCGTTGAGTCCAAGCACGGCGACGCCTGGCGAAACGGTAGCGGTCACTGGCAAGTATTTGGGCAATCCACCGACTCAACAGACAGAGGGCGCCAACCTTTGTTGGGATGGTTGTCGGACTGGATTCGAAGAGTCCATACAAGTTCACTGGTCGTCATCTACGACTTTTCATGCGAAGCTCGTCGTTCCAAAAACCGCGTGGCTAGTGAGCAACAATAATGCGGTGTCGGTGCATCCGTTACAGTCGGGCAACTACACGGTGGGAATTCAGTGCGTTGGCTTTGTCTCGGGATGTGGACTTGGCGGTGCTGAAGCGCAGACGACGATTCATCTAAAGGCCCCCAATCCTGAGAGGTGTCTGACGGGACAGCGCTGTGCGACGCTGCAACTAAGCACGAAGACCGCGCAAGTCGGTGACGTCATCATGGTGAAGGGCTGGGCGCCCTTGCAAACAGCTATCGGTGGACCGTTCGGCTACGACCTTTCTGTGACTTCCGGATCGAAGAAACAGAAGTATCCGTCGTTGAGCTTTGAGAGATCATCAAAGAGCGGCGCGTTCATTGTGGTGCTGGCTCCCAAGACGCTGCGCATCGCAGCGAGCAAGACCTGGGCCGATCTAGGTCGACTTTCGTACGCGTCTTCAACCTATTCGGGCACGTCGCCGGTGAGCCCCGCAAGTAACTCCAATCGCGTTGCGTGGTGTCTGCCATCGGGGATTGTCGTTACCGATGGACAAGCGAAGACCGATGTAGCGACCGCAGGCGCCACGACGGCGCTCGCGGGCACGAGCCTCAAGATGTTCTCATCCTCTTCGTCGCACCCCCAGTGCTCCACGGTTCTTCTCGATCCGCGATATGGCCAAAGTGTCTACGCCGGATTTGGCACCGCGCAGGGTGGCAGTGCTCCCCCGATATACCAGGCGGGCATGTACACGGACAACGGGGGAGCGACATGGCACACGGTGCCCACACCGCCTGGCAATTCGCTCGAGACGTTCGGCGGATTCACTACCGAAGGCGACACGGTGTTCGCACTTTTTGCCGGAAATAACGCCCTGGTGAACGATGGTCTCAATGTTCCGCCCGGGACCACGAAGGGGCTGGTGAGCGCCGAGGCTACGTCCAATGGCGGGGCTTCGTGGTCGACGACGACCCTTGGCTGTCCGATCTCTGGGCCATGCACGACCTTCGGTCCGTACAACGCGGGTAACTGCAACATGAGCGAATCGCCGCAGTCTTTGCTGCTCGGTCCATCGAACGCGCCGAAGAGCACCGGGGTCAAATGGAGAAGCTCGCGGTGGGTGGTGTCGGTTAATGGTTGCGTCTCACAACAGCTCGTCGTGACGTCCCCTCATGATTTGCTGCTCTTGGATCCTTCATCGCAGTACCCAGTGTTGCGTTCGACGGACTCGGGTGAGAATTGGTCGTACTTCGCGCTGCCCTTAATTCCTGGCATGAACTACGGCCCCGATTCCATCCCTAGGGAGAACTCGCTGGTGCTCGCGCCTAACGGGGTTCTCTTCGCTGCCGATACTGTTCCAAATGAACAAAGGCAGGAGCTTTTTCGTCTCAATCCCGCGGCGACGTCATGGTGTCAGGTGCCACAAGTTTTAGCTTCGACGTTGCCCACGAGTACCTATATCTCGTACGGACCTCTGCGTGTGAACCAAATCGATTTAATGTGGAGTGAGTCCATCTCGCCATCGGGAGCTGCCACTACAACGATCATGCACACTGAACCGCTTTCGAGTTTGCGTTGCTGACATGGATACAAATTCAATGAGTGAATCACTTCATCAACAAATAGGGTTCTTGTACGAGACGAGGGCTGGCGACTTTGTGAGGTTCCGGGCTGACTCGATGGACGACTCGATTGGCGCCATTGTCCGAACCGTCACTGCTGCGGGCGCGGAGCGATGTGAACAGTTCCGCCGGGGTCTCAGCGAAGAAGAGGCCTCTACGTTGCGGCTCTTCGCGATGCGGCGCACACTTCAGGCGCGGCGAAACGCGTCATTGAGTCTCGTCAGCGAAGCGATGGATGGGTACGCTCTCTCGCCAAAACCCGAGGACGTGCCGTGGGGGTCATGGTTCAAGGGAACGTTGTTCGTCGCACGTTCGCTCGCCCTCGACATTCAAATGTTGGGAGATAGATTCGCGGAACTCGCCAATCCCGACGCGGTTCAACACTGTGACGTTGATATTGAAGCCATGAGTCGCGTCGATACGTTGGAACAGTGCCAAATCACTGAAGTAACCACGACGTACGGTACGGGGTTTTTGAAGTTGCTGGTCTTTGAATTGGTGGCCAAAGCCGGGTGGTTGAGCCATAGGCATTTGGCGGTGAACGAGATTGGCTATCAACCAACGACGAATTTGGCGCAAGTCGCCGTTAATTTTGCAGACTCACTTGACGCGTCCGGACGACTCGTTGCTGGGCCAATAGAACAAGACCAGTTGGCCGCGACGACCTTTTCGCTATCCGTACCAGGTTCCTACATTCCAACGTTGGGTTGCTTGAGTTTTATCGCTGAAGGTGTTGATGGAGGCCCTTCGTTTTCGGTGGTTATCGCGGAGTTAGCCGATGACGCCGATATTCCGTCGTTAGCCGCCGCGGCGACTGACGTCGCCGATCAGGCCGCAATCTTCGACGCGCGCCGACTCATTGTGATTAGCGCCCAACCCAGCTTCGAAGAAAGCAATCACCCCGACGCTGACGTCGACTTTCACGATTACGAAGGTCTCGCGCTTAATGCCCTCCAAGATTCGACCAACGCTCAATGGACACCTCGCTAAATCGACGCTGGACGTCGAAAAGGTCGTAAGCGGCAGTCGTTGGAAAGTGGTTGAATCTGACGAAAGAGACGAACGTTTCGAATTGACGACGCGCCTTTAGTAGTAGTGCCTACGACCGCCAACGGCGTGGCCGACCGCACCGAGAATCCATAGCGCGAGGCCAATTATTAGAAGGAGCATTCCGACAGTCCACAGGAAGGCAATTCCTGAAATAAACCCAATGACGAGCAGAACTAATCCAAGAGTAATCATGGTGTCTCCAATTCTTTACTTCTGTAGTGACGTGTTGCGTGATAGCCAACCCGTTACCCGCCTTAGTGCAAGGATAGGTCGTTGAACGCGGTGAGCACCCACTCGCAATGCTCATAATTCAATGAGAAGCGAACGCGTGTTGAAAATCTTTGGCGAGCAGACCGTTGATTCGCTGACAATCGACCGCGCGACAACTCGTCCTACCTTTTGTCACGTAAATGACATGTTCACTATCGGTGCCGTCGCGTATTGCGGCTGTTGCATTCATCCACGATCTCGGTCTGTTCTTTAATGTTCGCTTCTCTTGAAGTACGAACAACGTCGAAAGATAACTTGACTACACGCTCCTACGATTTGAGGGCCCGAACAATGGTTGGACAGAGGCGCTACGCCAATCGGTTCGCGGGCATGTGAAGAGTGGGTAGAAGGCTTCGATCATTGCGTCGTAGTTCACCCGCCAGCCAACGAAGTCAGACCACGCGGCGTCGCGGTCCGCAACGATGGGCACGCCGGCTCTTTCGAGGCGCTCAAGTACGAGGTCGAATTCGTCACGGGTGATGGCAATGGGCACGGAGCGATTGAGGTCAATGGGGTAGGGGACTCGAAAGTAGTCGGCAATGCGTCGCAACGTGAGCCATCCCGCGCGAATACAAAGACCAGCCGTAGGCGACGGAGGAAAATCCACAGCAGCGTTAAAGAGTGCGGCGGAGTCAAGGACGGTTGCGGCCGAACCAATCCAGGTCTGTTGAGGGTTTGGGGAGCGGTAGTAGTTGAGCACCGTGAGTGTGGTGTGTGTCTCACCGACGTCAATGAACCACTGTTCCCACTCACGCCAAAGTTCGTCGAGCCGTTCATAGGACTCAACACTGTGAGCGATCTCGAGTACGCCCCATGGCGTAGCGGGAATGCCCGCGCTTACGGACAGTCGCGAGACGGACATCTCACGACGTTGGAATGCCGCGTACAAAGTTGGTATGAATGCAATGAGAAGAGCGAGCAACGTGAGTCCAACGCCGGCTTCGAGGTAGCTGAGCACGATCGGTGCGCCACCGTGTGCCGGTGTTGTTCCGAGTGTAAAGAGCGACGAGCCGGAGAGTTGGAAGCCTCTGCCGAAGTTGGGCGCACCGGCCGCAACGTTCGCCAGAGCAAAGGCCACCAGACTCATGGACAGCCAGAGTGCTTGGTACGTGAGCAAGACAATGGACGCGTAGAGCGAGAGAATACGGTCCTTCGCCACGTACGACGTCTGAGTTCGGGCCAAGAGGCGGAACACCCTACCGACGGCTCTAGATGCAATTCGGCTCAGACGAACGTTGGCAACGCGTGGCAAGAGGAAGGTGCGAATGGCGGCGTCAAGGACTAATACCTGTATAAGAAATCCACCGAGGCCAGCCACGACGCGGATCCAAATGTTCATAGCAACGAGTTTCTAGCATGCGTGAAAGGTCGCGGGCGCAAGGAGTGTCCATTATTTCACTGCTGAGATCGGACAATTCGATGACGATTGTGCGTCTATGTCGCTTTCCGCTCACCAATTGCCCCGATTGGCAACTAAAATGATTCAAACGTTTGGTTGACGTTGAGGACAGTTAGGTAGCTTGCCGCTGATCTTTCGTGGTTATCGAAAAGGTGGGTCCGTGACAAAAGCATCGCATCGTCCCCCAAGAGTCCTTGACGATCAAATCGGCCATTGGCCCCGTGGCACTGAGCCCTATTCGTCAACGCCAACTCGTATCGGGGAATCGGGGTTTCAGAGCATGCCCAGTTCGGACACCCTCGAAACACTTTTCCCACCCATCGCGGATTACGCCTTCGTATCGGACTGTGAAAATAGCGCCCTCATCGCGCCCACGGGGGCTATCGAGTGGTTTTGTATCCCTAAGCCTCACGATCCCAGCATCTTTGGCACCATCCTCGATCGAGCGGCCGGGTCGTTTCGCCTGGCGCCCGTCGACAGTGCGGTCCCCGCTCACCGTCAGTACGTTCCAGGCACGATGGTCCTCGCCACCACGTGGCAGACCCGCAGTGGATGGCTGATCGTGAACGATTTTCTCGCCGTCGCTCCGTGGTACCGCTCGAACGAACGCTCGAATCACCATCGTCGAACACCCGGCGACTTTGACGCGAAGCACGTTCTCGTGAGGACGGCGACGTGTCTTCACGGCAGCGTCGACATACTGCTCAATTGTGAGCCTTCTTTTGAGTACGGACAAGTAGACGCTGAATGGGAGTATGAGGGTTCGGCCTACGACAAAGTCTCGACGAATAACCAGGGCCTTCCGCGTCTCACGTTGACGGGTGATATGCGTTTTGGTATTGAAGGAAGATCGGTACGCGCACGACACCGCCTCACCGAAGGCGAGACGTCGTTCGTGGTGCTCGGTTGGACGGACGCACCTGGTCCTTCTTCGAGGGCTGAGGTCGATACGTGTCGCGCCGAGACCAGTCGGTTTTGGCGCGACTGGATTGACGGCGGCCGATTTCCCGATCACCCGTGGCGCGAGTTTCTTCAACGAAGTGCGCTCACGCTTAAGGGGCTGACCTACGCACCTACGGGCGCGCTGCTCGCGGCGCCCACCACGTCACTGCCGGAGAATCTCGGCGGCAGCCGTAACTGGGACTATCGCTACACGTGGGTACGCGACGCGGCCTTTACCCTTCGTGCCCTGCACGCCCTCGGCTTTGACACTGAAGCTGATGACTTTTTGGCCTTTCTTGGTGACGTGCTGGAGACGCCCGGTGGGGTTATGTCCGGGACGAAGGGAATGCGCGCCGCTCTTCAGGTGTTGTATCCAGTCGACGGGGACGACGCCACCAAGGAGCTGGAGCTCGATCACCTCACGGGTTACGGAGGGAGTCGACCCGTGCGCGTTGGTAACGCGGCGTATAACCAAATCCAGTTCGACATTCTTGGCGCGATTGTCGATTGCGTCTTCGAGCACACGCGCTCGAGAGACTCACTCAGTGAGAGATCATGGCGCATCGTTGTCCAGGCTGTCGAGACGGCATTGCAGTGTTGGAAGCTTCCGGACCGAGGAATTTGGGAAGTCCGGGGCGAGCCTCAGCACTTTACGTTCTCCAAAGTTATGTGCTGGGTCGCCGTCGACCGGGGCGCACGACTTGCGGCGCTTCGAGGCGAGAAGGCTCGCGCGGACCTTTGGTGGAGTGCGGCGAAAGAAATTCACGCCGACGTCTGTGCAAACGGGATTGGCGAGTACGGCGGTTTTGTCCAGTCCTACGGTTCAGACCAACTCGACGCGTCCCTTTTGTTGTTGCCACTGATGGGCTTTCTCTCGCCCCAGGATGAGCGCATTCGTGCAACGGTCATGGCGATCGCCGACGATCTGAGTGACGGTCCCTTCGTATATCGATACCGCACGCAGACAACTGACGACGGCATCGAGGGCGAACCCGAAGGTACCTTTACGGTCTGTTCGTTTTGGCTCGTTTCGGCGCTGGTGGAGATCGGTGAGCTTGATCGGGCGAGAACGAATTGCGAGAAACTTGTCGGTGCAGCGAGCACGCTTGGTCTCTTTGGTGAGGAACTTGATCCCAAGAACGGTCGACACCTTGGCAACTTCCCTCAAGCACTCACCCATCTATCATTGATTAACGCGGTGCTGCACGTGATCGAAGCAGATCAGCGAACGAGCGAGACCATGATTGGCTTGGCCGGATCGCCGAGTTGGTGGAACGCCGCCGGCAAGGATGAGCGCCCTACTACGATGTCGTGATGAGGTGAAGGAGTGATCCTTCTCCCATCGTTACAAGGAACTCACGACGATTAGCGAGTCCATTAGGCTTGTGATCAGGTAACGAACATGGTGAAGCAAGCCGATAAGCAAGTTGAACCCGTCGATGCTGAGGGCCGGGTATCAAAGCGTGAGACCGCCTTGGCGGACTTGGTCGTCATTGCCAATCGACTTCCCGTTCAACACACAACTACCCGTGGCACTGAGGGCTGGCGTCCCAGTCCCGGTGGACTCGTCTCGGCACTTACCTCGGTGCTGCAAAATCGCAATGGTCTGTGGATTGGTTGGTCGGGCTCTTCGGAGCATCAAAGCGCACCGCTCACGTATGAAGGAATTCGACTTAAGTCCGTTGACATCAGTCGTGAAGAGTATGACGACTTCTATTTAGGATTTTCAAACGCCACGCTGTGGCCGCTCTACCACGACGCCATCCGTGCTCCTACCTTTCACCGTTACTGGTGGCAGACCTATAAAACGATCAACATGCGTTACGCCCAGGCGGCCGCTGAGTCGGTGGCCCCGGGTGGTGCGGTGTGGATTCATGACTATCAGTTGCAACTAGTTCCTCAGATGCTTCGTGATTTGCGACCGGACGTGAGAATTGGTTTCTTTCTCCACATTCCGTTTCCGCCGATTGAACTCTTCATGCAGTTGCCGTGGCGTCGCGAGATACTCACGGGCTTGCTGGGCGCTGACCTCATTGGATTTCAAGTCCCTCAGGCGGCTTCAAACTTCTCGCGTATGGCTCGACGACAGTCCGCGGCGACCGGGACTGACTCTTTGCTCGACCTCAACGGTCGCTCAATACGCGTCGGCGCCTTTCCGATCTCGGTCGACTCTGAGCAGATTGTGAAATTAGCTCTTGATCCCGCGATTCGAGCTCGAGCGGTTGAGGTGAGAAAAGACCTCGGTGATCCCGAGCTCGTGCTTCTCGGGGTTGACCGACTCGACTACACGAAGGGCATCCAACAGAGAATCAAGGCGGTATCCGAGCTCTTTGAAGATGGTTCGCTCAGTCCCGATAAACACGTCATGGTCCAAGTAGCGGTGCCGAGTAGAGAAACGGACGCTCACTACGAGAGGGAGCGTCATCACCTCGAACAAGTGGTGAGTGAGATGAATGGCGAACACGGGCTTTTGGGTAAGCCAGTGATTCACTACCTTCACCAGAATCTCCCCTTCGATGAGTTGATCGCGCTGTACCTCGCAGCGGACATCATGATTGTCACACCATTTAGAGACGGCATGAACTTGGTGGCCAAGGAGTACGTCATGTGTCGTACCGATCTCACTGGTCGCCTCGTGTTGAGTGAATTTGCTGGTGCGGCCGCTGAGTTACGCGGCGCCTTCATGGTGAACCCTCACGACCTCGAGGGAATCAAGGAGGCGATTCGTTTGGCGGTGAACGCGGGTCCTAAAGAAGCGCGGGACCGAATGCTCCGCATGCGCCGCAAGACGCTTCGTCGTGATGTCTACGACTGGGCCGAATCGTTTCTCGCCGCGCTCCAACAGACGGGCATGTAGGTTCGACGAGGCGTGTGGTACTCCGACGAAGCCACGAGGATTGCTGAGCGAGCTAGCGTTCGTCGATCAAGTCGGCGACTGAGTCAACAATCTGCGAAGGCTGATAGGCGAACTTGTTGACATCGTCGCGTTTCGCAAAGCCCGAGAGTACGAGAATCGTCTCGACGCCCGCGCCGGTGCCCGCGAGAATATCGGTCTCCATGCGGTCACCAATCATGACGGTCGACTTGGAGTGTGCACCCATAATGTTCAGCGCGTCGCGAATCATGACCGGATTGGGTTTGCCGACAAAGTAGGGCTCGACCCCCGTCGTGCTTTCAATGAGCGCCGCCACCGCGCCACAACCCGGATGTGAACCATCTGGTGTTGGGCCGGTGGTTTCTGGATTCGTCGCGACGAAAGAACACCCTTTTTCAATGAGTCTGATCGCCGTCGTGATGTCGTCGTACGAGTAACTCCAGGTCTCGCCAAGCACGACGTAATCGGCGTTGGCGGTGCCCTCGTGGTAGCCAATGTTCTCGAGCGCTTCGTGAAGGCTGTTCTCACCGATCACGAAGGCAGTGCCCTTAGGCCTTTGGTCGTTCACGAACTGCGCGGTAGCGAGCGCCGACGTCCACATCTGCTCTTGAGCAACTTCAAGACCCATTGACGACAACTTGGCACTGAGTTCTTTGGGTGAGAAAAGGGAGTTATTGGTCAACACCAGAAAGGAGCGATTAGTAGCGCGAAGATGGTCGAGGAAGCGATCAGCCCCTTCGACCATGTGCCCATTGGCGATGAGCACACCGTCCATATCGCAAAGCCAACTAATCGCGGTAGTCACGCTCTCCATCTCTCTTTTATCAGAGCACGCAGCGCAGAACGCCAACGTTGGACTGACTTACCCTTCCAACTTATCGTTCGACGCTTCTCCGACGTGCATGGAGGAGCCCATACGTACGATGCTGCGATCCAGTTCACGACGCTCTGCAACAAAAGGAAAACCCACCAACCGAGTGGCGACTATCTCGTCATTCGGTTGGTGGGTTGCCTATTCAGCCCAATGAGGTGAACCTAGTGGTGCTTGTGACCTCGGCCAAATGATCCGAACGCGCCAACGTTAAAACCATTGTTGGCATCATTGGATCCTCGGCTGTTGGAGCTTTGGATACCAACGCTCATGCTGTTAGAACCTTGGATACCAACGCTCATGCTGTTAGAACCTTGGATACCAACGTTCGCGCTGTTGGAATCGTTGTCACCGTCGTTGTCGCCGTGGTTGCCCTTATTACCGTGGTCTCCGCCTCGTGTTGAGGGGGTAACGGGCACCGGTACGGGTACCGGTGGCGTAGCGGGGGCAATGATGATCTTCTGTGCGTCGAGCGTCGTTCCGTCTGACGCGAGAACGCCTGAAGCGAAAATCTTTGCCCCAACGATCACGTTGGTCAGACTGCCCGGCGTAGTGTCATTCTTACCCAAACTACTTTCGTGATTGCCAGAGTTACCGCTGAGGTCGTAGGTAGTTGCTGAACTCACCACAATTGTGTGGGGAGCACCCTGGAAGTCCTTGATGCTGATGGTGTTTCCACTTATCGCGGTCACGGAACCAGCTTCAAAGGTCGGCCTAACTTCCACCTTCAGTGCGGTGGTCGCCGCGGAGGAGTCGAACTCGACGCCCACGCTCTCACCAACTGACAGGTTCGACGCGCTCAACACAAGTGAACCTTCAACAAACGACGTCGTAGGCGTGTAGGTGAACGTCGTCAAGGTGTTGTCCTTACCTTGAACGGTCACCGACGAACTCGTGACGGCGGTAATGGTTCCCTGAGTCTCAGTCACGTGACCAGCGGTACCAATGGCGACGCTTAGGGCGTCAAGCGACGTCAAGTTGGCATCAATGGTTCCCTGCGCGGCAATTTTCGAACCAACAACTACGTTGGCCAAAGTACCCGCGGCGCCTGCGTTGGTGTAGGCCGTCGCCGAGCTCACCACGATGGTGCGGCTGAATCCCTGGGGGTCGCTGATCGTAATTGTGTTGCCACTGATTGACTTGACCGTACCGAACAGTTGAGCCAATTCAATGTTGACTGACGTCGCGGTTGCTGGCGCTGAAGAAGCCGTACCAACCTTCACGCGGTCACCAACCACTAACGAAGCTGACGTTGAAGGAGTCTTTCCTTCGGTGTAGGTCGTGGTGGGTGTCAGGGTGTACGTCGCAGACGTGCCGTCCCATTGCAGAACAGTGACCGACGTTGACGTTACGGCGGTTACGTAACCACCGTTACCACCCTTCGCGTAGTCGAAAGACGAGATCTTGCCACTCGCAACGTCGTGATTTTTTCCGCCGATATGGTGGTCTCCACCAGCTGATGCGAGGCTCGCGCTGCCAACTGTTAAGGCCATACCCATGGCCAACGACGTCACTGAGCGACTCACTATCTTGATAGTTCTCTTTTGCATGGTGATCCCTCCGTTGCTCCATCCGAGATGATCCCGAACACCTTCAAGTCTGGTGCGCCAATTTGTGAATGCCGTGTGAGACGTCTGTGAGGAATCTCAAGAACGTCGAATACTGGAATTTTCATAATGTGACGATGAAAGTTCCTCGTGTACGCCCGTCTTTGCTCGTGACTCACTGGAGAGCGCAACGTGACAATTCAGTGAGCAGTGTGGCAAACAAAAAGAATGCCTGATAGGTATGTGGAGAACTCAGTAATTTCCTACCAACGAGGGGATGAAGTTGGTCCTCTTTCGCACAGAATGCGCACAACCTACGGTCCGAGGACCGGTATCGCCAAGTACCAGATACTGAACGCGAAATCAAGGGGCATCTGGGTGAAAACTTGCAGTTTGTGCAACATTTACCAACAGGGCCAGTTGAAGTCGACGTTGAGTCCTCAACTTCCCTTGACCAACGATATTGTTCGACGTCGAAGGTGATTTATCCAAGAAAGTTCACCGTAAAATACCGCTGATACTTTGCGTACGTTAGAGAGATTGGGGTCAAAATGCCTGCCGTAACACCTGAAACGTGGACTGATCTTCCGCGCTTAAGTGCCGATACCATCGCTCTTGGCGGCGAACGCTCCGTGAAATCAGTGACTACCGCGCCCCAGGGACTCGAAGGCGAAGGATTCCCCGTTCGTCGGGCCTTTGCTGGTGTAGCGATGAAGGACCTCGATCCTTTCGTGCACATGGATCAAATGGGTGAGATTGATTACCCTCCCTTCGAACCTAAGGGAACACCGTGGCACCCTCACCGAGGTTTCGAAACCGTCACCTACATGATTGACGGTACGTTTCAACACCAAGACTCCAACGGCGGCGGCGGACTCATCCAAAACGGCGCCACGCAGTGGATGACCGCGGGCAATGGGATCTTGCACATTGAGACACCTCCTGAAGAACTCGTCGTGTCGGGCGGACTTTTCCACGGCATCCAGTTGTGGGTGAATCTTCCTTCGAAGGACAAAATGATCTCGCCGGCCTATCAAGGACTCGAAGCGAATGATGTGGTCATGGTGTCTTCGCCCGACGGTGAGTCACTGGTACGCATTATTGCTGGCGACATCGGTGGGTACAAGGGTCCCGGTTCAACCCACACGCCAATGGCCATGACGCACGTCTCGCTCGCACCTGGCGCGCAACTTGATCTCCCGTGGGATCCAACTTTTAACGCACTCGTCTACGTGCTCGCTGGTTCGGGCTCGGTGGGAAGCGAGAAGCGACCTATTGAGATGGGTCAACTCGCTTCTTTTCATAAGGGCGACTGGGTGCGTTTGAGCGCCGACGCACGTCAGGACTCCAGAACCGTCAACTTCGAACTATTGGTTCTTGGAGGACAACCCATTGGCGAACACGTTGAGCACTACGGTCCATTCGTCATGAACACCCGCTCTGAGATTGTTCAAGCAATGGAGGACTTTCAGGCTGGTCGTCTCGGCGTGATACCCGCTCACGCGCTGATGCCGTACGTGCCTGACCCCAACCCCGTGCGAACTGAACACACTGGAATCTGACGACTTAAGATACTGACAATGGTGTCGCGTGATAACGCGCGGGCTCCTCGCGCAATTGAAAGGACCGTTCATGGATGACGGCACGATATTGAGTCACATCGAGAAACTCTCAATTGAGGAACAGGAACTTGAAGAGTCGCATCACGGCACGCCCCTTTCGAAAGATCAGCTCGCCCGCCTTAAGACCGTCGAGATCGAACTCGATCAGGCCTATGACCTGCTGCGCCAACGTCGAGCTCGTCGAAGCGCCGGACAAAGTCCGGACCTGGCTTCGGTTCGCAAGGAAGACGTCGTCGAGAACTACTTGCAGTAGTTGACGTTTCCTCACCCGTCACTTCGATCGAGGCAACCTAGGAGTCGTAGTGGTCGATGTTGCTCGACGACTCGTTTGTAGGATGGGCGCGTGGATTTAGAACTCAATGAGCGTGTCGTTCTTATTACTGGCGGAAGTGACGGATTAGGCCTCGGTCTCGCGCAGCGACTGGTCAACGAGGGCGCCCTGGTGGCGGTCTGTGGGCGCGACACTGATCGTCTCCAACGAGCTCAAGAACTTCTCGGCACCGACGCCCTCTGTTTCCAAGCCGACGTGACGAATGGCGAGGATCTTGACGCGTTCATTGACAGAACTCTTGCGCGCTTTGGACGACTCGACGGCGTAGTGAACAACGCCGGGCAATCGGCCGGCAGCTCCATCGCAGAATCGGACGACGACATGTGGCGTCGTGACTACGAGTTGAAAGTAGTCGCCGCGCTGCACGTGTCACGACGAGCACTCAGTGCCCTTGAGGCGACCAAAGGAGCACTTGTTAACGTGCTGGCGATCATGGCTCGTTCGCCCGGCGCGAACTCGACGCCCACGACGGCGTCTCGCGCGGCTGGTTTAGCACTTACTAAGGCCATGGCCAATGAGGTTGGACCTCGTGGCGTGCGAGTGAACGCAATTCTGATTGGACTCATCGAGTCGGGTCAGTGGGTTCGCCGCGCCGAAAGCGCCAGCGTGCCACTCGATGAGTTTTACGCGAACATGGTCAAAAACTCAAAGATTCCGCTAGGCCGAGTGGGTAGGGCAGAGGAGTTCGCCGACCTCGCGAGTTTCCTACTTTCTCCGCGGGCGAGTTACATAACGGGCGTGGGCATCAGTATCGACGGCGGACTCTCTCCCGTCATCTGAGTTCGCTCAAGACGTGGTGAATTTCACTAATTACGTCGGACGCCGTGGCGTACGCCTTTAAATGAGATCCGGCTCGCCCGTGAAGATGCGCCGCCAGCGCGGCTGCACTGAAGGGGTCATGGCCTCTCGCGATGGTGGCCCCGATAAGTCCGGCCAGCACGTCGCCGGTGCCTGCTGTTGCCAGCGCTGGTGTGCCTGAGGTGACGACGCGCAACTGGCCGGTGGGGTTGGCGATGATGGTTGTCGGCCCCTTGAGGAGCACGACACATCCCGTGGACTTAGCCATTTCTCGCACCGCGTCAAAGCGATTCGCGCCGATTGGCTGACCGCTCAGTCGCGTGAACTCTCTCTCGTGCGGAGTTAGAACCCAAGAACCATCTCGCGGTGAGAGTTCATCGATCATCGCTCGATCGAGGCCGTCCGCGTCTAAAACCAGAGGCGCGTCGAGGTGGGAGATACGCTCGTGCAACCACTGCGCCGCGCTAGACCCGAGGCCTGGTCCGGCCACAACGGCGCGGCATCGCGGGTCGACGTCAGTGTCAGTTGAGTGCACTACCTCGGGTGGCAACGAGACAAGTGCTGCGACGTCACCGCGGCTGGAGAGGCGAATCATCGAAGCCCCCCCAGCGAGTGCACCTCGAACGACCAGTTCGGCCGCACCGGGCATCAGCGTCGAGCCCACTAAAGCTTCAATGGCGTGAGCCCATTTGTGATCGCTATGGCCGAAGTGAATCATGGTCGATAGATCGCTGTCGTCGATGAGGCCGTTCTCAAATGTCGTCACGATACCGAGTCCGGCAAAGCGAAGTTCACCAATGAACTCGGTGGCTTGACCAGTTAAGTGCGCGGGCTTTAGGGCGCCGAGCGCGAGCGTCACCGTGGCGACGAGTGGCTCGCCAAGTACTGAGCCAGTATCGGCGTCTACACCAGAGGGCACGTCAACGGCCAGCACGCGAGTACCGTGGGTCACTTTGGGAGCAACGTAAGGGCGCGAACATCCAATGCCAAAGGCGGCGTCGATCACCAGATCGTACCCACGTAGTTCTCGTGGTACATCGTTGACGGCAAAGACGTCGACACGAGCGCCGCGCGACAGCAACCATCGTGCAGCGACGCGACCATCCGCCCCGTTGAATCCTGGCCCCGCGACGACGGCAACGCGCGCGCCGTAGCAAGAACCCAATTCTCGCTTGGCTTCGAGGGCAACGGCGGTACCCGCCAAGTTTACTAACGCGTCGCTGTGTCGATCCGCTAAAGCCTTCGCGTCGGCTTCGCGCATCTCGACACTCGTCAGAATGGGAATCACGCGCCCTCCTCGATCGATGTCGCCGCGTTACCTACCGCAGTAGATCAATGCTACTTAGGTACGTTACGGAACAGACGGCGTTCTTCTGTACGAAAAGCACGAAGCCACCACCCGACTTCGGTGGTGGCTTCGTGCAGCTGTAGATATGGCGTTACTTCAACCAACTCGGAATTGGCGTTACGTCCAACTTCGTGGTGGTCACAATGGGCGAACCCTTTGAATTGCCAGTGGAGTAAACAAAGGGACTCACGTAAGCGCCCTCTACCGGTGGTTTTGCACCGTTCGGGGAAATCTTCGCCATCGCTCCACCCGTGAGACCTTGGTGGTTCGACGCGGAGTACTTAAGTGGAGTGATCGCTGGCGTATTCAACGTCATTGACGTCAAGGCCTTCACGAAGCCAGCACGGGTCACGTTCTTGCCTTCGGCCTTCAGCGTCTCGACGAACGCTACGGCGTAGCCAACTCCGTAGAGCTCGTTGCCCGTAATAATCGAACTCGAAGTGAAGGACGGGAAGTCCGTCTTGTCAGCCAAGAGCACCTTGCGAACCCAAGGAATCCACGGGTCGGCGTTGTCGGTGACGGCCGGGAAGTAGTCGAGCGTAAGAGCCCCGGCTTCGCCCACGTTGTTCACAGACGTCGGGTCCGCTCCGACGTTGGAGATAATCCAGATCGGCTTGTAGCTAAGTGCCTTCGCCACGCTCAAGATGCCTGAGGTGAAACCTGGTACCGAATCGAGGACGACCACTTTCACGCCGTTGGCCTGAAGTGTGCCGACGTCAGTCTGGATGTCGCTGGTCGAACCGGTAACCGCGTCGGCAGCGTTGTAGCTGAGGTGGTTGGCAGTTGCGACGTTGACGCCACCGTCCGCAAGACCGAGGTATCCGTTCGCTCCAAAGTCGTCGTTCTGACCAATGAAGCCCACGGTCTTTCCGGCGTAGTGAGCCTTGATGTACTTGGCAAATATCTTGCCTTCAGCCTGGTAACTGGTCTGAAAGCCAAAGAGATTTGGGTACGCTGCTGGTGCGTCCCACGCACTCGAGCCAGAGTTGACGAACAACTGGGGAACGCCATTCTGCTTCAAGTAGGCCTGGACGCTCTCTTCAGCGGCCGTGCCGAGTGAACCGACCGTCGCAAAGACGTGGTCTTGGGCAACGAGCACCTGATTCTGGCTCAGCGTGGTGACACTCGCACCGGCCGTGCAACCAAGTCCGTACGACGCGAGGTCGTAACAGTCGTCAAGGCGGATGTACTTGATCTTACGACCGTTGATGCCACCCTTGGTGTTGACGTACTTGAACACCGCGTTCGCCGCGGCCGAAACCGGCGCGTAGCTCGCGGCGATTCCTGACAGCGGAACCGATGCGCCAATCGTGATTGAGTTAGCGGTCACGCCAGGCGTGCTTGCAGCGCTCGCAGTACTAGCGAGTAAACCTGTTGAGGCCATTCCCAGCGCGAGCGCCGAAACGGACAGCAACGTAATAGAACGTCGAAGACGATTCTTTATCATTCAATTCCCCCTGTGTGAATTAATGGATACAACTTGGTGACTAATGTACCTGCTCCGACGCGGGCTTTTGGGGTCGGGCCCGGAAAAGACGCTTCATTGGCGTCGCCAAACTCACGAGACCTCTGGGCGCAAAGAGCATTGTCAAGATGAGTAGGACGCCGAAAATAATGCCCTGCATGTTTGCCCCCAAGTTTGACGTGGGATTCACGCCGGTGAGCGCATTGACGTGCGAGACAAGATTCGCGCTGAAAGAGTAGATGATGCCGCCAATGACGGCGCCGCTGAGGGTCCCGATGCCGCCTAGAACCATCAGTGTCAAGAGCGTGATGGACAGGGTTATTGGGAAGGTCTCGGGTCGAACTGATGCTTCGAGCAGTGAATACAGCGCGCCACCCAGGCCCGCGAAGGCGGCGGACACCACGAAGGCCATGGTCCGCGTTCGCGACAAATTGACGCCCATGAGTTCAGCCGCCACGTCGTTATCGCGCACGAGTCGCATCGCTCGACCGCTGCGGCTGTGAAAGAGATTTGCCATAAAAAAGAACGCAACACCGGCGGTCACGACCGCGAGATCGGCAGTCCACTGAGCGTTAGCGTTGATGGCTGCGTTTTGTCCACTAAAGAAATGGGTGAACCATTTAGGTGTGACGAGCGAGTTCATAAAGATGCCACCTTCACCACCGGTCACCGACGTGAAGTTCTGAGCGAGGGGAGTCACCGCGGCTGAAAAGGCGAGCGTCATACCCGCGAGGTAGGGGCCATGGAGTCGCGTCGAGGGTATGGCGATGATGAGTCCGCTAATGCCGCCGATGACAATTGCCAAGACGAAGGTGAAGAACAGCGGTGTCGTCGCGTGGTGGTGCGCCCATATGCCGGCGGCGTAGGCACCCACCGCCATGAAGCCAGAGTTGCCAAGTGAGATCTGTCCACTCCAACCGGTGAGCCAACTCAGCCCGAGAATGACTATGGCGATCGCCGCACCGCCTGCGAGTTCAGAGTCTGCGACAGGGGGGAGTATGAAGGTAATGGCGAGCGTGAGCAGTGTTAAGAAAAGCACGCCGAGAAGACGCGAGTGCGTCGTTTCTTGACGTCTCAGCGATGTCCACCAGTTCATTACACCCTCCGACTGGCGTGCTTGGTAAAGAGTCCCTGGGGTCGAATCATCAGGACAATCACCAAAATGATGATGCCGCTCAGGGGCGCGACGTTGGGCGACCAGTACGCGAGGATGAACTGTTCGACGAGTCCAATGATCAGGCCGCCGGCCACCGCACCGATGGGTGACTCGAGTCCACCAACCGCCGCCGCGATAAAACTTGCGACGAAGATTCCGTCCATGTTGGTGGGGAAGAGACCAAAGCTTCCTGAGGCGATGATGACCGCGGCGATGGACCCCACGCCCGCGGACAAGATCCAACCAATCGTCAGCATTCGACTCACTCGGACGCCAAGAAGCCTCGAAACTTCAGGGGCGAGAGCGGACGCGCGAAGTTGGAGTCCGAGTTTCGTGAAGCGAAACAGGGCGGCCACGAACAACATGATGCTTATTGCCAGCACTATTTGAAAGATAACGAAGGAAGAGAGGAACACCAAGTGTCCGTTGGATTGAAAGTAGATCTGAGAGAAGGGCTCGGTGATATTGCGCGTTGTACTCGTCCATATTGCGGCCGCGAGCGCTTCGAGGACGCCGAGGAATCCAACCATCACGACGATCGGGTTGATTTCGGGTTTGCCGTAGAGGGGGCGAATGAGTACGCGCTCGGTCGCCCCACCCAGCGCCATGCCCACGAGCACCGAAATCAAGACGCACCACCAGTAGCCGACGCCTCGACCTATTTCGGTCATACCGACGTAGGTGGCGAACATCGCCATGGCTCCCTGGGCGAAGTTCAAGACGTGCGTGGACTGCCAAATAATCACCAGACTGAGGGCGACGAGAGAGTAAATAACGCCCTGAGCGAGTCCGCCAAAGATGTTGTGCATGATTGCGGACGAGAGGAAGGCACTCACGGCACGACAACTCCGAGGTAGTAGCGGCGCAGATCCTCGTCTTCAGCCACGGTGGCGGCGTCGGCGTTGGCGACCACTGATCCAAGGTGAAGTACGACCGCGTGGTGAGCAATGCGCAGGGCGCTCTTGGCGTTTTGTTCAACCAAGATGACCGTGAGATTTTGGGTCTCACAGAGTTGACGAATCGAACGCATCAGTTGCGCGGTGATTTGAGGCGCTAGTCCGAGTGAGGGTTCGTCGAGTAACAAAACGCGAGGCTTAGCAATCAACGCTCTCGCCATAGCGAGCATCTGACGTTCGCCACCGGAGAGTGTCGCGCAGTACTTCTTTCGCCTCTCGCTGAGAATAGGGAATCGGGTGTACTGCTCCTCGACGCACTCGGCAAAATTGACCTTGCTCGAGAGTGCTCCGAGTCGGAGGTTTTCTTCAACCGTCAGTTCTTCGATGACGCCGCGGCCTTCGGGTACGTGACCGACGCCGAGTCGGGCGATGTTTTCGGTGGCCATTCCGACGAGGTCCGAGTTATCGAAGTGTATTGAGCCGTTCTGAGGTGCGACAAGGCCGGAAATTGTCCGAAGTAAGGTGGTTTTCCCGGCTCCATTGGCGCCCAGGACGGCCGTAATTTTACCGGTGGAAGCCTCAAAACTTACGTCGCGAAGTGCCTTGACGGCGCCGTAGTTGACCGTGAGGTCTTCGACTCGAATCACTCGTCTATTCCTAGATACGCCGCGAGCACGTCGGGGTTGTTGCTGATCTCACGTGGTGAGCCCTTGGCAATGACTTGTCCAAAGTTCAAAACGACGAGTTGTTGGACGAGTTGCATGACGAAGTCCATATTGTGCTCAACCAGCAGGACGCTCATGGACGAGCGAAGATCAACGATGAGTGCAATGAACTCTTCGAGTTCGTTCTCGTCAAGACCTGACGCAGGCTCATCCAGCATCAACAATTTCGGATTTTGCATGAGGGCGCGCGCGATGGAGACTTTCTTGGCGATGCCGTAAGGAATGCCGCTCGGCAAGGTGTTCGCGAATCGTGCAACACCTACTCGTTCCAATTGAGTGACTGCCTCAACGCGCAGCGCGCTCTCGTGTCGATGTCCTGATGGAAGGCCCACGACCGAGCTCCAGACGCCTCCGCCCGGTCGACTTTGTGCTCCGGCCATGACGTTCTCCAACACGCTCATGCGACTGAAAAGCCCGACTCCCTGGAGCGTTCGAGCGACGCCGGCTCGTGCGAGTTGAGGAGGTTTAAGGCCGTCGCGACCTAGCAGAGGAAAACTGACTTTGCCGGACGTCGGTTTTTGAAAGCCGCAAGCCACGTTAAAGGCTGTTGTCTTGCCCGCGCCGTTGGGCCCAATGAGGCCAACAATCTCATTTTCGCCAACTTGAAAGGAGACGTCGCTGAGCGCGAGAAGACCGCCGAAGCTTACTGAGACATGTTCGAATTCAAGAGCGAACGGTCGCGATTTCGTTTCCGCCATAGCGTTTCAAACTAGCCCGAAGTTAACGACCGTTACATCCATGACTCGAAGTAGCCGGTTTCTGGCGTTCGAAGTTGGACGAAAACTCGATGGAATTTGGTCACGAAATCACACTGGTGCAGTGGCTGCACTTGGTGGCGGCGAGCGGCAGATCGCTCGAGAGACACTCGGGACACGTCTTTGTGGGCGCGGGCGGATCAGGAACGCCAAACACTGGCGTGCCCTGCTTAGCCATGTACCTTCGGTACGGCACGACGAGGACGAAGTACACCACGGCCATGAAGATTATGAAATAGACGATCGCCGAGATGAATTTTCCAAGAGCGATGAACTGGCCATTCACCGTCCATCCAACGCCAGGGCCGGAGGAACTACTGCCGGCCAGAGCGTTGATTAAAGGTGTCACGATGTTCGTCGTGAATGCTGAAATGAGCGTACTGAAACCCAGCGCGACAACCAGACCAACCGCCACGACAATCAGATTGCCGCGCATAAGAAAGTTCTTGAAGCCTTTGAACATGTTGCCCCTCATCAGTTGAACGCCATGACTTTATCGATAAGAAAAACGGCGAGTGTTGACTCGCTTGCAGTCTCTCAATGAATGTCAGAGAGAGTGCGAGACAATGCCCGCAATTGTGGTGACAATCTCGGCGGCGCTGGCGCCGGGGCCAAAAACTGCAGTGACGCCAAGTTCTCGCAGCTCTTCGAGGTCCTGAGGCGGCACGATGCCGCCAAGAACGACGGGAATCTCCGATCCGCGTTGACGTAGCGCCTCGACGACGAGAGGCGCGAGCGTCATGTGCGCACCAGACAGCATCGAAAGTCCGACGACGTCGACATCTTCTTGAATGGCCGCCGCCGCGACTGATTCCGGCGTCTGAAAAAGTCCGGTATACACCACCTCCATGCCGGCGTCACGCAGAAGTCGGGCCACAACTTTGATGCCTCGGTCGTGTCCATCGAGTCCAACTTTTGCGACGAGGACTCGCACGTTCATAGCGAAGGCACCTCAACGTGTCGACCAAAGACGTCCGCGAGTGCGGACATCATTTCGCCCACAGTGACGTACGCCTTCGCGGCGTCAATCAGCGCGGGCATTAGATTCAACTCGGGATCGCCCGCTTCACGCGTTAGACGTTCGATGGCGGTACGGACCTGGTCATCGTCGCGATCGGCGCGAACTTGGCTGAGTCGTGCGAGCTGCTTGTGCTCGTCGGCGTTCGTGATTCGTAACGTCGCGAGGTCGTCTTCGTCGTTACCTTCTTGAAATGCATTAACGCCTACGACAACGCGTTCGCCGGAGTTGAAGGAGCGCTCGAGTTCGTAGGCGGAGTCCGAAATTCGCCCCTGAAACCAATTTTCTTCAATACCGCGAATACAGCCCTCGAGCATCGATCCTTCGCCCATCTTGGCAATCTGGGCAAAGATAACTTCTGCCTCGCGCTCCATCTCGTCAGTTAGTTCCTCAACGAACCATGAACCGCCAAGGGGATCGGCGACGTTGACGACGTTCGTTTCACTGGCGATGATCTGTTGCGTTCGCAGGGCAATCCGCGCGGCTTTCTCTGACGGGAGCGCCAGCGCTTCGTCCATGGAGTTGGTGTGCAGCGACTGCGTGCCGCCTAAGACACCGGCCAGTGCTTCGATGGCGGTGCGCGCGATGTTGATCTCGGGTTGCTGAGCGGTCAAGGAAACGCCCGCTGTTTGCGTGTGGAAGCGAAGTTGCCATGATTTTGGGTCACGCGCGTTGTAGTGATCTTTCATCCACTTCGCCCAAAGACGTCGCGCCGCACGATACTTTGCGATCTCTTCAAAGAAGTCGATATGCGCGTTAAAGAAGAAGGAGAGACGAGGCGCGACGGCGTCGACCTCGAGGCCGGCCTGCCGCGCAAGTTCTACGTAGGCGAAGCCGTTCGCGAGCGTGAAGGCCAGTTCTTCGGCGGCGGTGGAACCCGCTTCGCGAATGTGGTAGCCCGAGACTGAAATGGAGTTCCATTTGGGCATCTCGGCGGCGGTGAACGCAATGGTGTCACGAACGAGCCGCATAGATTGACGCGGTGGAAAGACGAACTCCTTCTGAGCCTGGTACTCCTTCAAGATGTCGTTTTGCAACGTCCCACCGAGTTGATCCCTGGTAACGCCTGACTCTTCGGCCTGGGCAACGAAGAGTGCCAACATGACGGCGGCGGGTGAGTTGATGGTCATCGACGTCGTGATAGTGCCGAGATCGATACCGGCGAAAAGGTCGCGAACGTCAGCGAGTGAGTCAATAGCCACGCCACATCGACCAACTTCACCAAGTGACATCGGGTCATCAGAGTCAAGACCTAGCAGCGTCGGCATATCGAAGGCCGTCGAAAGTCCGGTACCTCCGGCGCGAATGATCTCTCGAAAACGAATATTGGTATCGGTCGCGGTGCCAAAACCCGCGAACATGCGCATGGTCCAAAGTTTCGTTCGGTACATCGAAGCGTGGACGCCGCGGGTGTAGGGGTAGACGCCGGGGAACTCCGCGCTACTTGGTCCGTAGACCGGTGCGAGCGGGATACCTGACATGGTGGCGAAAGTCCCGGGTCGAATTGGCGCGGCGTCAAAGAGTTGACGCCACTCTTCTTGGGCACTCTCGTTCGTCACCGGGAAACCTCCGTTGGTGAAATCTCAGTTCAAAATCAGCATACGTTGCGCGCCATTGGTGCGTTCTGTCGTGCCATTGGAACGACTTTGTCTTCTCCTTGCTAGAGGAAGCGGAGAAAGAGAAAAGCGAGGGCGAGGGCCATCGTGGACAAACAAAGAGCGCGAAGCGAACTTTCGAGTGGCGCGAGTATCGACTCACTCGTGATCGGACGTGTCTCGCCGTTTAGCAGCACCTGGATACCTTCAATAGAAGCGGTGCGACGTCGAATGTCGCGCGCTGGCGACGATAGCTTTCGCTGGACTTGAGTCACGAGGGCAGCGAACGCGCTGGCGAGCACTACTGAAATACTCAGATTGGCGTGCTGAGCGAAGTACGCGGTGAGCACTGGAAAGGCACCCCACCCGAGGGTCAAGACGATGCCGGTGTGCAAACGGCCTTGAAAGAGCTCGAGGTTGTAGCTCAGCGCTATCACGACGCCCACCACGATGAAGATCGCGAGGTACGCGCTCACGATAAACAGGCCAACGATGCCCAAAATAACGGCACCACCAACGCCCAGCGACGACGCGGTCACGAGTTGCCACGTCGGAATCGTGGTTGACAGCGGGCGACCGTGCAACTCGTCAAGTGCGTGTGCTCCGACGCCGACCGCGAGAAAAAAAGCGACGACGGAGAACGTAAGTCGCACGGCGTTGACGGGGCCTCGAAGACACGAGCCAATGACGACGAGGGAGAGGTTCATCAAGGTGTAGGGAGGGTGCAGCAGCGTCCACCAATCGCGAAACGCGGGTCGTTTCAGGAACGACGGTTCCGCGTAAAAGGCAGGCCCCCCGATCGGCGTCTTTTTTGGAGTCGATTTGAACATCGTCACCGCGATCGATATCCCCACATGACAAGTCCGCCGCCCACGCTCATTGAGCGGTGTTCCACGTGTTCTATACCCGCGTGCTCCCACGCGTTGACGGTCCAATGAACCGGATAACTCTTGTAGTGGGTGGAAATACTCGGCCCGAGAAAACGTCCGGCGTCCCACCAGCCCTTGCCGCCCGTTAGGTAGCCAGCGACCGGAAGAATGGCTCGAGTGTAAATCCACCACAACACGCGCCAGCCAAATTTGGTCGGCACCGCAAATTCGAGATTCGCGATCGGCCCACCGGGCTTTACGACCCGAGCCAGTTCGGCCATCGTTGCTTTGGGGTCGTCAACGTAGCGAAGTAGGTACGTGAACGTCAGCGCGTCAAACGTGGCGTCAGCGAAGGGGAGTTGCTCTCCGCGACCTAGAACGAGCGACACGCGATCGTTGAGACCCGAAGAGTTCATGTTGGCCTGACCCTCGCGCAACATGTCATTACTGATATCGAGACCAATGACGTGCGCGGAGGTCCTCTTCGTCAACGCTTTGGTCACGGCGCAGGGTCCACAAGCCACGTCGAGCACAAGTTTGGGTTCAGAACCCACCACGTGATCGAGCATCGCAGAGCGCCATCGCCGGTCCTGGCCGAGGGAGAGGAGTGCGGCAAGGAAGTTGTAGCGAGAAGGTAGCGGGGCAAAGAGTGATCGTGAGAACTGATTGGGCATCGTGCGAGACGCCGTGACGTCCTTGTTCTTAAACATCACTTGGCACTCACCTTCGCTATGGCGCCGTGCGCGCAGGCAACGAGTGCGCTCTTCGTGCTTCTCGGTAGGTTCACGCCTAACCTCCTATGTCGCCATCACCTCGGGGAATGGCCACGTATGAACAATCTCGCTCACGGTGATTTTCACACCCTAATCGCGACTTCGTAATTTCTCGAGCCCGATGCACGCTTCGAGGATGGCAAATGCAGCGATGAAATGAGAACGTCAATGCTGCTTCATCAGGACGAAGGAGTTTTGCGGACGACGTAACACATTCGTAAAGAGGTTTCTGTTGAATTGAGAGGGAGGCGAACTAGGGTGAGGTGTATCTCAGTTCTGAGATTAAAGAACGCTAAATCAAGACCATGTTGAGCGTCGCCGTAGTACGAGGAGACCCATCAGTGGAGAATTTGGCGTCGCGAGTGCCCATTCTTGGCAAAGAGACTTGGGACTCGTCACGTGCCCGCTGAGCGTTTACTTCAAATCTTCGAACTAATGGAGAGTCACGAACGTTCGCGCGAACACGGCACCGCGCTGTGCACGGTCGCAGCGGAAGTGACCGATCTGAGCGGTGCGGCGATCGTGCTGACGTCGGCCGGCAATCAGTTCACACCTCTGTGCGCGGGCAACGACGTCGTTCAAAAACTGATGGACCTCGAAATCACCCTGGGCGAGGGTCCGGGCATGGAAGCAAGTATTAGCGGCGTTACTTTTTTTGAGTCCAACCTCCTGACTCCGGAGAATTCTCAGTGGATGTTTTACACGCCCGAAGCCGTGGCGCTTGGTGCGCGAGCGGTTTTCGGTTATCCCCTTCGCATTGGTGCTGCCCGTTTTGGCTCGCTGATCCTCTATCGCGATGAAACTGGAATGTTGGACGAATCCCAATCTTCGGATGCGTATCTCATGGCCTCGGTGATTGGGCGAGCGGTGTTGGCAATGCAGGCTGGCGCCCCCGGAGAGGGCCTCGAACGCGAAATCGCCGGACTCTCAATGCTCGACTTCACCGTTCATCAAGCAGCAGGAATGCTCGCGGTGCAGGCTTCACTCCCGGTCAAGGATGCTCTGGTGGCACTTCGCTCGCACGCCTTCGCGACGGCGTCGTCGCCGTCTAGCCTCGCCGCCCTTGTCATAACTCGAAAGACTCGTTTCGACGCTAAATCTGGTGCCTGGCAGGACGGATGAGGCAAGAATATTCCTCAGTGCCGCTATTATTTTGCGTAGTAGTTAAGCCAAACTCTTTGATGACGTCAGTCGCAAGTGGACAGTAAAGGGATAGGGGGAAAGATGGCCAGGGAATCTCTCTTAATCGCGACGTTGGTCGAATTAGCGGACAACCTCGTCGATGACTATGACGTAATTGACGTACTCACGCTGCTGAGTGATCGTTGTGTGCAAGCTATAGACGTCGACGCTGCCGGTGTCATGCTGGCCTCTCCTGGTGGTGAGTTGCAGTTTGTGGCCTCATCAAGTGAGTCGATGCGCGTGCTAGAACTCTTTCAGATCCAAGCCAATGAAGGTCCGTGTGTTGATTGTTTTCGTGATGGCCACGCCATAATCAATTCCTCGTTGATTGATACCAACGGTCGTTGGCCACTTTTCACGCCCCGAGCACTTGAGGAAGGCTTTCGGTCAGTTCATTGCCTGCCACTACGACTTCGTGGACGAACAATCGGCGCATTAAATCTCTTTCGCTCGCTCCAGGGTCCGTTGGATAACGACGATGTTGTTGTCGCGCAAGGTCTTGCTGACGTGGCCACTATCGCCATTCTTCAGCATCGCTCCACCCTCGACGCCGATGCACTAAACGACCAGTTGAGTGGCGCACTTAACAGCCGCATCATTATTGAACAGGCGAAAGGGATAATTAGCCAGTCGGAGTCTTGCGACATGGATGAGGCTTTTGGTCGACTTCGCGCCCAAGCCCGAAATCACAATGATGGCCTCACTAGCATTGCCATTCGCGTGGTCGACGGAACGCTTCTCGCTGCAGACTTAGACCATCCAAAAGGCGCCGTGACCAGTTAGGTCACCGTCCGAGAGAAGACCGGCTCGAACCGTTTAGAAAATTTATTGAGGTCTTGATGAGTGGCGCTTCGCGTATTCCGGCAGCGCGCTAACTCGTCTGAAGGCGTGCCGTTGAAGGCAATCTTCCGGTGTCTCTGCGAAGGACCGACTGCCCATCATCGACAATCAATACAGAAAAGATTCTGAAACTTTTAGATATCTTGCACCGCATAGTGGTACCCTTCGTCTAGGACGTCAAGACCTTGCTTCCTTCTCACCTGATAATTCGTCAGGACTAAGAGAAGAAGGATTCGGATGGGTTTTAGAGGAATCGTTCCTAACAGCGCTTGTACGTCAGTCGGCGCAGTCCTAAGTTGGTCTCCCGCATACAGCGGAAACGGATTTCGCCTTGTCACGGCCGATTTTGGTCGCGGTGTGCTGGACGTCCAGGAAATAACTTCCCCAAATTCTCACGAGAGAAATGAATCGTTCGACGATCTCAGTGCAGGTCAACGCGTATTGACTGCGTCCACCCACGAGCGGGGATCGAGATTTCAGAGTGTCCGAGAAGCGATCGCTTCTCGATCCCAGAAGAAAGCAGATCAATCATGGCTATGAAGGACAAAGCAAAGAACATGCTCCAGATTTCTAAGGGAAGGATGAAGGAAGCCACCGGTCACGTAGTTGGCAACGTAAACCTTGAGGCTGATGGACTTCGTGATCAGAAGAAGGGCAATCTCAAACAAGCTGGCGAGAAGGTAAAAGATGCGTTCAAGAGACACTAAATCAAATGACATCTCAACACGTAACGACCTAAGTATGTTGAAAAATACTTCGATACCCGAGACGGGCAAAATTGTCGAGGACGGCACCATTCAAGGTGACGTCGAGCGCCTCATTAATGTCGCGGCGCAACTGTTTTCTTTGATCGAGGGTCAAGTCCATGATCTCGGCGACGAACTCGTGTCGACCTTCAACGAAAACGTGCGCATGAACGGTAGGGGCGTCGTCAAAGAGGAGATCATCCAGTCCGCGGCGAATCTTGATTCGTCGTTGCAGGAAATTCGCGATCACCTCGGTCGCGAAGACGCCCGCTTCACGAGGCGCCGTCAGTTTCTCAGTCGTCAGTTCTCGAAACACCCCGGCTTAGGAGGAAACCTTGAGGCGAGTTGATCGAATACGGACAGAAGACGATCGCCAACTGCGACGTTTGGCCAAATCCGACGAAGTAAGGGCGGTTTCACATCGCTCGAATGGGTACGTCACTCACTTCTCGTTGGCATCGTCACTTCAAACTGACTCGAGTCTTCTACTTGAACGTTCGCCAACCTCACCTCCATCGTTCTCCGAGAAATCGAGCCAAGAACTGACGAATCGATTCGGTGAGTCAAAGGGCATCCAATCGTGGAGACGCTGCCAAGCACAGTGGCGCTCTTGATGATCGCGCAACGTGGCGACGACGCGCTGGCGATGCTGATTCCAAAATAGTCGTGCGACGGCCTCATTGGCTCTTCAGTTACCCCTTCTGAAGAGCCAATGAGGGATTTACTCCTCAGGATTGTCGCCGTCTCGCAATGCCTCGTGGTGCGCTACTTGGCTTTCCTCGCGTTCGATGATTTCGTGGTCGTCGGCTACTTCGAGATGGACGAGCAGGTCATCAGCGTTCGGTGAAGTGCGAATCAACTCATCAAGCTTCAGTTGAAGGACCGTCAGTTGACGATTCTGTGTGTGTTGAATGACGAACAGCATGATCAGGGTAATTGCCTCTGCGATGCTCGAGAATCCAACCAGCCAATTTCCCGGGAAGCCGTTGAGCGCCAGCACCAGGACAAAGACAATAAGAGTGAACGTCACGGCGATCGCGGTACTCGCCCGGGAAGTGAGTTCACCCACCCAGTGCAGGACGCGACTTATTCGTTTTGCTGGTTCCGAATTCTCCATGTCATCTCCGTTCGATGCTGACGCCCTTGCGCGACGTCATTGAGTTGTGCGAATTAGTCGTGGGTGAGGTGATTGGCGGAAACACTCCGGCAATAATTCGCGGGCAAACTTCGCGCGCTCTAACCAAATTCTTTGGATTGAATTCATAAAGAGCCTATAGGGTGTCTTCACCGGAGGAATTTTTTCTTCGGTCTCGAGACGCCAGGTTCGGGTCGGACGATCTAGACGATTGTCGCCCGTTCGGACACGACGACTTCATTTCAAATGGAGGAATTCTATGTCCCAGCTTCACTCAACCTCGAAAAGTGGCTCTCAGAGACTTCCTGCACGGGCCGCAACGAGGCGACTGCGTGGAATTCCCAAATGGTTCGTCGCCCATGTGATGAACACGGCGAACGACGTGGTAGCTCTTTTCATCAATACGAAACTGATGACGTGGTTGGCCTTGGACGCCAACGGACGATGAAATCGTCGTCGCACTGGATGCGAAAAATGGCGAGCCGCGCCGATGACGGTGAAGGACTCGAATTGACGAATGAGGATGATGTGCCGGCTTCTGCGGAACTGCGTGGACGCCCCTCCAGCAGAAGCACACTTACCCCGTGGGCGCAGAGCACCGTGCGAAACAGTGCGCAAGAAGCGGCCGACGCACTCTTACTTCGTCAGCAAACCAAATGAGCGATCAGGCCGTCTCGTATGGTCTTTTAAGTAGTTCATCGCCCACACCGTGCGGTATAGCAACATTTAGCGCGGCTCTTGGAGCGAAGTTGGTGGAGAGGGGATCGACGGTCTCGGTCGTTCGAGTCCTCGATTCGCCCAGTGAAAGTTCGAGCGTCGGTCTGCCCGTGGTGAGTGAACTTATCGCTTCGGACGCTTCATCGATTGATCGAGCGATTGACGCGCTGAATCGCTGCGACGTGGCCGTCGTACAACACGAATACGGTCTTTATGGTGGCGCCGATGGATCGGACGTCGTAAAGGTCATAAACGGACTGAGGATCCCGAGCATCGTTATCGTGCACACGGTGCTCTCGTCGCCCACCGCGCATCAGATACAAGTATTGAACGACGTCATCAGTGGCGTGGATGTTGTTGTGGTGATGAGCGAAACCGCAGCCACGACGCTGCGTCACGTGAACAAAGTCGATGACACGTCATTGGTGATTATTCCCCACGGTGCAGCCGTGGTGACGGGCGATCGATCTCGTGCTCACGGCGCGAGACCACGGCTTTTGACGTGGGGGCTTCTTGGTCCGGGCAAAGGCATCGAGTGGGCTATCGACGCAATGGCTCTCCTGCAAGATCTAAATCCAATGCCGCTCTACGTCGTCGCGGGTCGCACACACCCGAAGGTACTGGCTCGCCAAGGAGACAAGTACCGCGAGTCACTGCTTGAGCGCGTTGCCAAGAACGATCTGGGTCACATGGTGCATTTTGACAACTCCTATCGAACCCTTCCGGCACTCAACGAACTCATTCAAAGTGCCGACGTCGTGGTGTTGCCCTATGACTCTCACGACCAGGCGACGTCGGGAGTTTTAGTTGACGCGCTTGCCGCAGGACTCCCGGTCGTAGCAACTGCGTTTCCTCACGCGAGGGAATTGCTGACGAGCGGTGCGGGATCGGTCGTCGCTCACGAAGACCCCGCGGCCTTGGCCGACGCACTGCGAAGCATTCTTACGTTGCCTGAGTTGCTCGACGATATGGCCATCGAGGCGCGAGTAATAGCGGCGAGTCTCAGCTGGGACAACGTTGCTAGCGAGTACCAAAGGGTTACGCAGGCGCTGTTGGAAAGTGTCGTGGTGGGGGCCTAGTGGAGACGCTTCAACCAAATTTCAGCCACTTGCTCTCACTGAGCGGCCCTCACGGAATCTTCGAACACGCCGAATATGCTCGGGCTCGACCAGAGCATGGTTACTGCACTGACGACGTGGCACGAGCTCTGATAGTGAGCATCCGTGAGACCGGTGCTTCACGTGAGGTGGAAGATTTGGCTACCGTCTCGATGGACTTTCTACAAAAGGCGCAAGACACGGACGGGCGTTTCTGGAACCGTCGTTCGCCCGACGGAGAGTGGTGCGGCTCCAGTTCGAGTGATGACTGTTGGGGGCGGGCCTTGTGGGCACTCGGAACAACTGTGGCGCGCGCGCACGATGTCGAACTGAGAGAGACGGCAATGAAACTCTTCGAACGTGGCGCTAAGGTTCGTTCTCCCTGGCCTCGATCGATGGCCTTTGCGAGTTTTGGCGCTGTTGAAGTTCTGAAGGTAGATCCAACAAATCGATTGGCTCTTCGATTGATCGAAGCCGCCGTGAGGATAGTTGATCGCCCTGACCGAACGAAGTACTGGCGCTGGGGCGAAGATCGTCTCTCGTACGCCAACGCCGCGCTGCCCGAGGCGCTGTTGGCGGCCGGTTCGGCTCTTGGCGACGATCGTCTCATTGAAACCGGACTTCGCCAACTCAGGTGGCTCCTTGAAATGGAGTCGCCGAGGGGTCATCTTTCGGTGACGCCCGCGGGCGGGCGCGATCCCCAGGGCCCCTCACGCATGTTCGATCAACAGCCGATCGAAGTTGCCGCGATGTCGGAAGCGTGTGTTCGAGCGTACGATCTCACTCGCGATGGGCAGTGGCGAATTGGCCACGTGCTGTGCGTTGAATGGTTCTTAGGACGTAACGACCTCGGTGTCGCGATGCACGATGTTGAGACTGGTGGTGGGTACGACGGACTCACCGCTACGGGTCCGAATCTGAATCAAGGCGCGGAGTCGACGATTGCACTCTTGACGACGCTTCAGCACGCTCGACTCTTAGTCAGAGCTACGTCGTGATCGATGCCGGACTGGCACTTCGGTCAAAACAGTGGCTTCGAGCAGACACTTCTCGAGTCATCACTCGACTCTTCATACCCGGTCAAGAACTCGTGGGCGGCAGCGAATCGAGAACCACCGAAACGGTGAAGAGAGTCTTGGCGCTCAGCGAAACCGAGGTTGGAGAAGTTCTCGGCGAACTGTACGAGCGATTTTCAACGCGTCACGACAATCTGGCGTCAGTCTTCGAGGAGCACGCGGCTCGAGTATCTGACTACTTCGAAGGTCCGATTTCTGTCGAACGCCGTCAGTTGCTCGGTGCGACGTTTACCAACGAATATTCACTCGAGGGTGCGGCCATATGTAATCCCAGTCTCGTGGCTCACCCGGACCAGAGTGGCATCGCAACTAATTGTCTGCGCGTAATTCTCAGTTACCGAAGCATTGGCGAAGGTCACGTGTCGAGCATCAGTTTTCGTACGGGAGAGATAGATGCTCACGGAACCCTCGAAATTGGCAAAGCGCGGCGTTGCCCGGTCGTTGGGACGATTAGTGACGCGGGATTAAAACGAGAGGTATTCAAAGCGAAACTGCTCGACGCCGGCCTTGGCGGTGAGACGTCAACGTCGGTACTGAACTCTCTGAACTCGCGATTCTCTCCACTCGAACTGGACGCCGCGATCGCGAAACTGGAAGATCAGAGCGTAACTCGTTCGAACGTGGACAAGATAATTGGTCTCTTGTGTTCGGTCGCGGCGTGTTGTTACGTGTCCTCTTTTGACGACAGTACTGACCTCTCTCAACGTGTGCTCTGGCCGGCGACGATGAGCGAGAGTAACGGCATGGAAGACGCTCGCTTTGTCGAGTTTCATGGAGAGAATTCAAGCAAGTATTACGCGTCCTACACGGCGTACAACGGGCATAGCGTCACCCAACAACTTCTCGAAACCGAAGACTTCAAGACGTTTCACTCTTCGCCACTGGCGGGACTAGCCGCGAAGAATAAGGGCTTGTCGATTTTTCCTCGTCAAATTGGCGGACAGTACGTCGCCCTTTCTCGCCACGACCGAGAGTCCAACGCCGTTGCGTTCTCATCGAATCTCCATCGCTGGAATCGAGTGTCGACGATCCAGGTTCCTCGCTATCCCTGGGAGATGATCCAATTGGGTAACTGTGGATCGCCCATCGAACTGGCCGAAGGCTGGCTCGTAATAAACCACGGCGTCGGGCCCATGCGTACCTACGGGCTTGGCGCTTTGTTATTGGACCTCGACGATCCGACGAAGGTAATCGGTTTTCTCGATCGTCCTCTGCTCTTGCCCGAAGAAGATGAGCGTGACGGGTACGTGCCGAACGTGGTGTACTCCTGTGGCTCTCTTCTTCATCGGGGAACTCTTTATGTTCCTTTTGGCGCGAACGACCAGGCAATCAGCTACGCCACTGTCCAGATAGCGGATCTGTTGAACTCACTCCAACAACCTTCCTAGATCTTCGCTTTAGCCGTTAAGACGATGCACGTCTGGGCTGCGTTCGTTTCCCTACGCGTCGGCGATTTCGAGCGCGAGTAAGGGTGCCGAGACTTTGTTCAGGCACTCTTGGTACTCGGTCTCACCGCGACTATCGGCGACGACACCGCCGCCCGCTTGGACTGTCGCAAGACCGTCGCGGAGCGACACCGTTCGAATCGTGATAGCGAAGTCCGCATTCCCGGAAAGCGAAAAGTAACCCACCGCGCCGCCGTAGGGTCCGCGCCAGACGGGCTCAAACTGGTCAATCAGTTCCATCGCTCGTACTTTCGGCGCGCCCGTCAACGTGCCGGCAGGAAAGAGTGCGTTGAAGGCGTCAAAGGCGTCCAGGCCCTCTTTCAGTTCACCGTCAACGTGACTGACGAGGTGCATGAGATGAGAAAAGCGCTCAACGTGGGCAAGCTGCTCGACACGCACGGTGCCGGGAGTCGCGACGCGACCTATGTCATTGCGCCCAAGATCGACGAGCATCACGTGTTCCGAGATCTCTTTTTCGTCGATCAACATCTCAACTTCGAGCGCGAGATCTTCGACGTCACTGGCACCGCGTGGTCGAGTACCGGCAATGGGTCTCGTGCTCACGACGCCGTCGTGTACCCGGAGCAACATTTCTGGCGACGCGCCGACAATTTGGTTATCGCTTGAATCAAGCAAGTACATATACGGCGACGGATTTAGGGCTCGAAGCACTCGATAGAGAGTGAGTGGGTTTACGTTGCTGGGACGTTGGAACTGCTGACTCGGTACGACTTGAAAGATGTCGCCGGCCACGATGTGCTCTTTGGCACGCTCGACGACTGCGCCGTATTCCTCAGCGCTGAAATTTGAAATCCCTGCGGCAATAGTGCGAATGTCGATAGCAGAACGCCGCAGGGGGGCCGTGGCGACGAGTCGTTCGGTGGCCGGATCGCTTGAAGGTGAGGGCTCTAAGAGCGTCGCGACCAACTCACTAAGGCGCTCGAGCGCGACGCGAAAGACTTCGCTCGGATCATCTTGCTCGACAACGGCGAGCACGACAACGGTGGTGGAGTGGCGCAAGTGATCGCAGATCAAGACGGCGTCGGGGAATGAGAAGTCGACGTCGGGCCAAGATGGATCGCTGGATCGTCCGGGCAAACGTTCAAGACGGCGAACGTAGTCGTACGTGACAAAGCCCACCGCACCACCAAAGAAGTCGGGGAGTTCACTAGTGACGTAGGTGGTGTAGCCCGACAAGAGAGAGCGCAGTTCTTCTAAAGGAGCGCGAGCACTGATACGCGTCGTGGCGCCCTCGACCACGGTCTCACTGTTGCGGGTGGTGAGTCGCCAGCGACGATCGAGTCCAATAAAGGAGTAGCGCCCAGTTGCTTCGCCGAGCGCGGCACTCTCTAAAAGGAATATTGCCCTTTTCCCAAGGCGCTGATAGAGGGAAACCGGGGTCTCACGATCGAGCTGCAACGTGGTGTGGAGGGGAATCACGTTGAACCCTCGGTCGACGAGTTCGAGGAACGACGCGCGCTCGAGTGGTTCCATGAAGAAAGGATAGTGATTCCTCGCCGTAGGATTGTCCTCAATGACCGAGGGCCCTTCGATTTTAGTTATTGATAACTACGACTCGTTCGTCTACAACCTCGTCCAGTACTTAGCCGAACTCGGTGCGACGGTCACGGTCCGACGAAACGACGAGGTCGGCGCTGAAGATATCGCGGGGATGCACGTGGACGGCGTGCTTATTTCCCCCGGACCGGGCCACCCGCGAAGCGCGGGCAACTGCTTGGCGATTGTTCACTACTGCGCTGAAAACGCGACGCCACTTTTTGGCGTCTGTCTGGGCCATCAAGCGCTAGCCGAAGCCTTCGGTGGGCAGGTTCTCGAAGCACCAGAACTTCTCCACGGAAGGGCAAGTCTTGTCACGCACGATGAAATGGGTGTTTTTGCCGGGGTGACGAATCCCCTCGTCGCCGGTCGCTATCACTCACTTGTGGTGGTGGATGAAGGATTGCCCGAGGAGTTCATCGTGAGTGCCCGCTCAAATGGGCTTGTCATGGGGATGCGGCATCGGTCACTCGACCTCGAGGGCGTCCAGTTCCACCCCGAGTCCGTACTCACCCAAGACGGCTACGTGATGCTGGCCAATTGGCTTGAGCGTTGTGGATCCAAGGACGCTAGCGAAAAGGCGCGGACGCTCACGCGCGGCGCCGACGAGATTCGCGCCGCGTTGCCCCAGCCTCTTGCGTAGAATCGTCTAACGCGCAACGCCGTCAACTCGCTGGGGTAGTCCGAGTGGATTCGCGTCGCGTAGAGCTTCGGGCAACAGTTCTTCGGGCACGCTCTGGTACGCGATGGGCCGCAGCCAACGCTCAATCCCGCCAGCTCCTACCGACGTGGCGTTCGACGCGGTCGTGGCGGGCCAAGGCCCACCGTGTTGCATAGACCAACTCACGCCGACGCCCGTTGGATACCCATTGGCGATAACGCGACCGGCCTTCATGTGGCCGAGTTCGATGAGCCACGGCGCGTCCTCGTCGTCGGGTGACGTAAAGACGCTAAAGGTCAGCGCTGCGTTAGCTCTCTCGAGGGCCAACGAGAGATCGTCACAGTCAAGCACCCACACGTGGTCGCCTGAGGCCGTGACGTCGATAGCGTCAGAGAGTGTGTCAGTTCTCTTGTTGACCAACCCCGGGGCCGTCAGCAGCAGCGGCCGGTCCGAGAAACGAGCGCGAAGTTCGCTCGTGGCAAGTTTTGCCATGTCAGATCTGGAACTGATACGGGAGAGCCTCTTCGGCAGAGCAAAACGCATGTCGGTTTTAATTCCAGTATCAACGCATGTTATTACTGCTAGGTCAAGTCAAGAGCCACGAAACTTGGAAAATGTACGTATAGTGTTTCGTCGTGCCGAACAATGTTGAAACTGTCGACCAGAATCGCTATCAAGTCCAGTCCGTGGCCCGTGCGGCGACGTTGCTCAATGAGATCGCCAATAAGGGGGCGGGTGGAATGAGTGTCACTCAAATCGCTGAACGACTCGGTGTTGCAAAAAGCACCGCGCTTGCGTTGGCGCGCACGCTGGCAACCGCGGGGCTGCTTCGCAGCGTCGATCCCGGTCCGCGCTACGTGCTCGGGCTTAACCTTTTGCGATTGGGTGACCTCGTTGGCCAGCAGACTTCGATAGGCGAACTTGGACTGCCGACGTTGCGCCTTCTTTCGAGCGTGACGGGGCTGACGGCGCGTATGGCCATGAATGAAGGTGGCTATCCCGTTTTCATCGAGCGAATCGACGGCGAAGGTTCGATCCGCTTTCACGCCTCGCTCGGCCAGCGTGAAGAGCCCCACGCTACGGCCGCGGGCAAGGCAATACTGGCTCATCTTGACGTCCTCAACGTTCGAACACTGCTCGCTGAGGCTGGAATGGCTCGCTACACGTCAAAGACGTTGACGGACGTTGACTCCCTTCTTCTCGAGCTCGAGCGTGTGCGCAGCGAAGGCTTCGCTCTTGACGACGAAGAAGAGGCCGAGGGCGTGATGTGTGTGGGATCGGCGTTTTTCGACCATAAAGGTGTCTGCGTGGGAGCCCTCAGTGTCACGGGCCTAAAAGTCGACGTGCCGTTGCGCGAGGTGCGAGCACTTGGCATCACGGTTCGCGAACACGCCGATCGCATCTCCACCATGCTGGGCGGTACTCGTCCAAAGTGTGCGTCATGAGAGCGCTGGTTGTTACTGAGCCCGGCGACGTGTCCATTCGAGAGTGTTCGTAGCCAGAGTTCGTTGACGGAGAAGTCGTCGTCGTGCCGTTGTTCGCTGGAATGTGCGGTACCGATTTGGAACTGATCGACGGAGCGATTGATCCTGCGTACGTTCGTTATCCGCTCGTCCTCGGTCACGATTGGGTCGGGCGACTTAAAGATGACGTTGACTCAGTTGGCCCAGCCGGTGCGACGGTGGTCGTTGGGGAATTGTTCCCCGTGGCGTGTGCGGCGCGTGTCGGCGCGACGCGAGCAATCTCTGTTCGGTCTACGACGAGATTGGATTTACTCGACCCAACGCCATTGGCGACCTCGTCAATGTGCCCGAACAACTCGTGCATCGCCTCAACGACAACGTTCAGCTCTTCGACGCGGTGCTCGTTGAACCAATGGCGGTAGTGTGGCGCGCGTTGACCAGAGTGCCGTTACGCAGTGGACTTCGCGTAGCAATTGTCGGCGATGGCACGATCGCGTTGTTGGCTGCGCATCTGGTGCGGCTCTTCGATCCGTCGAGTACGACCATGATTGGCCGCCGCGTGAAGCAGCGACATTTGGCGATTCGAGCCGGCGTGGACGTGTTCGAGATTGAAACGCCAGCGACACGCTTTGATTTGGTGATTGAAGCGGCGGGGACGGGCGCCGCGGTGACGTTAGCGATCGAACTCTGCGATCGAGGCGCGATGCTCATCGTGCTCGGTTTACCCCCACACGGCACCAAAGTTGAATTCGCGCCCGATGACCTTGTGACCAATGACGTGATCATCCAGTGAAGCCTCTTCTGCACCCGGTCTGCGTTCGCTGACGTCGTACAGCGAGTGATCCGTAGTGACCTGAAGCCGTCGTTTTTGATTACCAATCGATTCGCCTTTGACGACGCGCTGGACGCGGTAGCGGCGCTGCGTGGGGAGGTTCAAACGACCGAGCCTCGTGGCAAGGTTGTCATCGACCTTTCGTCGATTTAGTTAAAACTCGTTCCCACACCAACGCGGGTTTCAACGACTTCACCATCGAGAAGTTCAACGCGATAGGCAGCGGGTCCTTCGAGGGCGCTGAGTTTCGTATCCGCGACGACGGACGTTGCCTCGATGCCTTCGTACCAGATGCCCACGCCGTCATCGGTGGCGTAGGCGAGAGGCGGGAGAACCTCTTCCTTTAGAAGTTGGTGTAGCAACGGACGTCGCTGAGCTTCGGCGTCGTAGTGAACACCGTTGGCGTAAGGCAACAGTCCGAGTCCATTCGTTACTGGTTGAAGAGTGGGGCCAAAAGAATCGGTCGTACCGCCCACGTGCCAACAGAGACTTCCCGCTGAGACGCCACCCAAGATGACACCGCTTTCCCACGCCTCGCGCATCGCGTTGTCGACGCCGTGAAGTCGCCAAAGCGCCAACAGATTCGCGACCGAACCTCCGCCCACCCACACGAGGTCGCTTCCACAGAGTCGTTCCGTAGCATCGGCCGATGGCTGAGGGAAGAGTTTCAACTCGGTCACGTCACATCCGGCAAAGTTGAAGGCCTCGTACGACATCGCGTAGTAGTTGGATGGGTCACCGAATGCCGTTAAAACTAAGCAGACCCGAGGGCGGTCTTTCTTCGTTCGAGCAAGTGCATCGAAGAGCATGTTGCCGAGGCGAATGGACGTTTGTACAGGACCAGGGACAAAGCCACCAGAGGTGGCGAGTATTTGGGGAGTTGGCATCTTGCATTTTTACCTCAGATCATGACGTCGCCCGCGAGCACGAAAACTCTTGCCTAGTATTCAATTTGTACGTTCATCCGTTAGGGAGATTCATGTCAACGAACGAAGCCAGCCTCGACAGCCTCATCGAAGAACTCGTCGCCGACTTTCCTCCAAAAACAACGCATCCGGTGAAGTTCCTTGGCGAGCAGTTCGATCGAGGACTTGCGTGGCTCCACTTTCCAAAGGGCAACGGGGGACTCGGACTTTCGCCGGCCGATCAATTGTTCACGATGCGTCGTCTTTTCAGGCTCGGCGCGCCGAGCGCGGTTGGGCGAAACGTTATTGGTTACGGCATGGTCGCGCCCACCATCGTCGCGCACGGCACACCTGAGCAACAGCAGCGCTTCCTGCGTCCACTCTTTACCGGCGAAGAGATTTGGTGCCAACTCTTCTCAGAGCCTGGTGCCGGGTCCGACGTCGCCACGCTCGCCACTCGCGCGCAACTTGACGGTGACGAGTGGATCGTGACGGGTCAGAAGGTCTGGACGACGCTCGCGCACGAAGCGGCCTACGGACTCCTCATCGCGCGTACGAACCCCGACGTGCCCAAGCACAAGGGCATTACTGCGTTTCTCGTTGACATGCACGCGCCTGGTGTCGAGGTGCTGCCGCTCTATCAGGCAACGGGTGAAGCCGAGTTCAACGAGTGCTTCTTTAGTGAAACGCGAATTCCCGACTCGTTTCGCCTTGGTGGCGTTGGTGAAGGTTGGGGAGTGTCAATCACGACGCTGATGAACGAGCGCGTCTCTATTGGCGGGACGGTGCCACCTCGAGGCTCGGGTCTGATTGGCGAAGCGGTCAAGATTTGGAACAAGAAATGGGCTTCTCGGAGCGACGCTCACGCGGTGGCCGTGCGTAGTGATTTGATGCGGGCGTGGGTTCGCAACGAAGTGGGCCGTCTCACGAATTGGCGGGCGAACGATCTTCGTCGCGCTGGTACGCCAGGTCCAGAAGGTTCGGTCGCCAAGTTGGCCTTCGCTGAAGAGAATCAGCGCACCAGTGAGTTGTGCGTGAATCTTCTCGGCGCCGAGGGCATGCTGTACGGCTCGAATTACCCCCAAGTTCGTCCCACTGAGTCCGCAATGACCGGAGGCGACATGCGAAAGGCCTTCATCCGTATGCGCGCGAACTCCATCGAAGGCGGTACGAGCGAAGTCATGCGCAACATCATTGGTGAACGAGTGCTCGGACTACCCGGCGAACCTCGTAACGACAAGGACGTCGCGTGGAAAGACGTTCCTCGCAGCTAACGAGAGAAGACGGATTCTGTGGTCACCAGCGAGGTTAGCCACGTACTTCGACCTTTTCCCTCGCGAAGGTGATTATTCGAAGTTTGGTCCTTCAGTCCTCGTGCGCTTGAGTTCGTAAAAGCCTGGCGTACTCGCGACGAGAACAACGCCGTCCCAAAGCTTGCCGGCGGCTTCGGCCTTGGGAGCGGGCGTGACGACGGGGCCGAAGAAAGCGACGTCACCGATATGAATGACCGGCGTTCCAACTTCGTAGCCGACGGGGTCCATACCTTCATGATGGCTACGACGTAGCGCTTCGTCGAAGTCGGTGCTGGAGGCCGCGTCGGCGAGTTCGCCCTCAAGGCCAACGTCACTGAGCGCTCCCGCGATCACGAGTTCGAAATTCTTTTCGCCTTGGACGTGATAGCGCGAGCCCATGGCACTGTACAGAGGCTCGACGATCTTGCTGCCGTGACGTTCTTCGGCGGCGATGAGCACGCGTACCGGTCCCCACGCCTTCTTCATCATCTCGACGTATTCTTCGGACACTTCTTTTCCGTCGTTGAGGATCGCGAGACTCATGACGTGAAAGCTGACGTCAAGGTTGCGAACTTCCGCCGCTTCAAGGAGCCAGCGTGACGTCATCCACGCCCAGGGACAGAGCGGGTCAACCCACAGATCTACGTGTTCAGTCATACGTATCCTTACTTAGCAGCGTGTGCACTTAACACGGTAATGACCGCGTTCGTCACTCCAACCGCCATGGGGAGGTCGAGCATCTCGTCGATGGCGTGCGCGTTTGAGTGAGGACCACCGACACCGGTCGCGACGAACTGCACACCGGGGTAGCGCTTGGCGAGAGAACCGAGGAAGGGAATGGAGCCGCCTTCACCGGTAAAGCCCACGGAGCGGCCAAACGCGTCGAGCGAGGCTTCTTCGAGAGCGGGCGCGAGCCACGAGGCGAACTTGGGCGTGACCCAGCCGTCAGCGGGGACCAACGTCACGCTGACTTTTGCGTTGGACGGCACGTCGGTGGTGAGCAGTGTCTCCACGGCCGCGGCGGCGACTTGAGAATCAACGTTCGGCGGAAGGCGAAAGGAGAGCACGGCTGTCGTAAAAGGACGCAGGACGTTGCCGGCGATGTCGGGTGATGGAATGCCACCCATGCCAATCACTGAGAGTGTCGGGTACCAGTTGCGACGCAGCTGACGCTCTGCGGCACTCGCGCCCATGAGCTCAACACCCTCTATGGTCGGTAAATCTTGCGCGATCACATCGCCAAACTCGTCGGCGATGTCGCTCGCCGCCTTCGCGTGTTCGGCGGGAATTTCGGCGTGCATCTCGGGGACGAGCACTTCACCGGTCGTCGCGTCTTCGAGACGATCCAAGAGTTGGCGAAGAATACGAAACGATGAGGGAACAATGCCGCTCACTGAGCCACTGTGCTGACCCTGAGCGAGTACGCGAATCGTGACTTCAAGGTTCAGCACACCTCGCAGTGACGTCGTTATCCAAAGTCGGTCGTAGGTGAGAGCGCCGGAGTCGAGACAGATCAATAGTTCGACCGCGCCGAGATGCTTGGCCAACGCGTCAAGGTAGGCTTCGAGATCGGTGCTGCCACTCTCTTCACTGGCTTCAATTAAGACAACGCAGCGACCGTGAGGCAGTCCGTGTGCTTCCATGGCTTCAATCGCCAAGAGCGCCGAAAAGATTGCGTAGCCGTCGTCCGAGACGCCGCGGGCGTAAAGACGATCGCCTCGTCGCACGGGTATGAAGGGATCGAGACCTTCGGACCAGTCGCCGAGCGGTGGTTGCTTGTCGAGGTGTCCATAGAGAACAACGGTGTCTCCCTCGCCAGCAGTTGAGTCGACGGTAACGACGAGCATGGGGGTGAGTCCCTCAAGTCGATGAATCGTGACGTCGAAGTTTGCGAGCTTTCGCGCACGCGCCCAGGCGGCGAGTAGTTGAGCGGCTTCTTCAATATGGCCACTTTCCACCCACTCGGCGTCAAACATCGGCGAGAGGGCAGGAATGGCCCCAAATTCGGTCAACGTCTCGAGAGCGTCGCGTTCAAAGTCAGATAAGGAAACTAGGGGCATGAAGCGAGATTACTGGGCGCGCGCGAGGTGAATAACTTCCCAGCAGTACCACGCCACGTCCGAACGAACGCCAGCGAAGACGTCGCCCGCTCGTCGAAGGTCGGCTTCGCTAATGATCTCATCAAGTTCGTGTAACTGTGACCAGCCGTTCCTTACGCCAAAGTCGCCCGGAGGCCAGACGTCATGGCGAGCCAGCGTGTGCATCAAGTACATCTGTGCGGTCCAAGGGCCAATGCCGCGTACCGCGACGACGTCACTGAGCACCTGGTGGTCGTTCATTTTGCCGTGTTGGGCCAGGCGAATTCGACCGTCAATTGTTCTCGCGGCTAAATCGAGCATCGCGGCGGCCTTCGCGTTCGACAGACCCACGCCGCGTAACTGCGCGTGACCGGCGATCGTGATCGACTGCGCGTCGACGGTACCGTTGCAAAGGTCAATGACGCGTTGGTGAATGGTCGCCGCGGCTTTGGTCGCGAGAAGCTGTCCGGTGATGGCGCGCGCCAAAGTGGGGAATCGTTGGGCTACTGGAGCGCTTCGTCGAACTGGTGCGGGTCCTATCTGCTTGATGAGTTTTCTAAACGCGGGATCGCGAGTGGCGATAATTGAGGAAATCTCTTGAGGCGTAAGTGAAGACGGCACCCCTCGACTATTACAGGGTCCGCGAGTTGGGCAGATAGACGCCTTCGGGCGGGTTTGTGGCGTTGGCGACGACGTCTTCGAGCAGCGCGTGGATGGCGCGAACGGGCGCCGCTGGAAAGCCGAAACGGCGACTGGCGAGTACGACGCGACGCTTCGCTATGTTCTCAATGGGTAGGGCGACGAAGTTGGCGCGCAAGTGCGGTGACAACATCGTCGCGGGTAAGATCGACGGCCCGTGACCATCGAAGGTCATCGAGGCGATCGTGCGAAGTCCGTCCAACTCAACGAGTGGATGAAGTTCGATTCCCGCCACGCGAGCGGCCTCATCGATCTCTCGACGGATCGGCGTTCCCTGCATTGGCAGAAGGATTTCGTGTTTGGCGAGGACGGAGAAAGGTAGGGGGCCGTTGAACTGGGTCAAGGGATGATCGCGAGGGGCAATAACGACGAGGTCTTCGGTAAAGAGTTCAACTTCGGTGAGTTCGTCCGCCAGTACGGGCCAAGCCAGAACCGCGAGATCAAGTTGTCCATTGATGAGTCTCGGTTCGAGGGCGGAGTTCGTGCCTTCACTAATACGAAGATTGATATTGGAGAAGCGCACGCGCAGATTCTCAAGCAGCAGCGGTACGATCCAACGTCCCGCCGTTCCAATCATGCCCAGGGTGACAACCCCTCGAATGTCGGCGTTGAGTTCCGAGACGTCCGAAGCTATTGCTCGCAGTTCAGAGAGAATTCGCCGTGCCCGCTCTACCACCACGACCCCGGATTCGGTGAGGTTGCCCGAGGCGCGGTCAACGAGTTCAGTGCCTAATTCGGCTTCGAGGCGAGCTACGCGAGTAGAGATATTGGATTGAACGGTTCCCAGTGCCTCGGCCGCTCGAGAGAAAGTTCCATGCTCGGCGATGCTCACCAGGCCTTCTAATTGCCGTATCTCCATGTATCGAGTATATAGATGGAAGATATCTACTGTATGCACTTGCGAGATAGAGCGACATTCGGCATACTGGTATCAGCCTGCTTTACTCAAACCCCCCCTTGAGTGATCACATGGTTTTGCAAAAGGACCAACCACCCCCCGGTTGGTCCTTTTGCTTTTTCTGAGTGGATAGCGTTATCCATATGCCACCTGGGTTTTCTTGGCGCGATGGAGTCGCGAAAGCAGCCGTTCGATCGGTCAATATTCTCTCGCGACTGAGTTCTCGAGGTTCGGGCACGGTCATTGGTGGGCGCGTGGGACTCGCGCTTTCTCCCCATCTATTGGCAAATCTGGCGCAGGGTCGCGATGTCGTTCTGGTGAGTGGGACCAACGGCAAAACCACGACGGCAGCAATGATCGCGACCGGTTGGGGCTCGTCAATTGCCACCAACGACACGGGATCGAATATGCGCGCCGGTCACGTGGCCGCTCTCGTCGCCTCAGCGAGTCCTTCGGCTGTTCTCGAAGTTGACGAGAGCTGGCTCGCTGACGTGGCGCGCGCGACGAAGCCTCGGGTTATCGTGCTGCTCAATCTTTCACGTGACCAACTCGACCGTGCGAATGAAGTTCGCCAGATTGCCGAACGTTGGCGTGACTTTCTCGTGGACTTGAAAGAGACAACGGTGGTCGCCAACGCGAACGACCCTCTCGTGGTCTTTGCAGCGGAGTTCGCCGCCAACGTTGCGTGGTGCGACGTGCCTACGCCGTGGACGAGCGACGCGGTCTCGTGCCCGCGCTGTACGAAGCCTCTTCACTTTGACGACATTTCATGGTGGAGTGACTGCGGATTCTCTAAGCCCCAGAACGTCGTGACAACACTGCGCGACGGTCTACACGTTCGTGGCACCGCACTTGATCTGAACCTCACGTTGCCCGGCTCGTTTAACGAAGCCAACGCGGCCATGGCCCTCACGGCACTTTCGTGCCTCAACGTTGAACTTGTCGATGCGTTGGCGAGGATCAACGTAGTGGCGAACGTGGCGGGACGCTTTAGCGTGCGCCGTTGGCAGGGCCACACGGTACGACTGTTATTGGCAAAGAATCCAGCCGGATTTTCGGCGATGCTCGCCACGATTCCCACTGACGACGTTGACGTGTGGGTGGCGATCAACGCGCGCGTGGCCGACGGAAGGGATCCGTCGTGGCTCTACGACGTGCCCTTTGAGTTGTTACGGGGACATCGCGTTGTCTGTTTCGGCGACCGCAAACTCGATCTCGCGACGCGATTGGACTACGGCGGTGTTGAGTACATTGTCGCCAACGAAGAGACACCCCTCGCTTCCTCGAAGGATCCGATTTCTGTCGTAGCCAACTACACCGCGTTTCAAGAGTGGCGAGAGAGATCGAGCGAATGCTGAACGTCGCACTTATCTACCCTGAACTTCTTGGCACGTACGGCGATGGCGGCAACGCGTTGGTACTCGTCGAGCGAGCACGACGTCGCGGCATTGATGCTCGGGTATTGAACGTGGGGATTGCTGACGAGATGCCTGACGCGTCGCTCTATCTCTTGGGCGGCGGAGAAGATGGTCCACAGCGCCTCAGTGCTGACCTGCTGCGTGCGTCTACATTCGCGTCGCGCGTTCGCGACGGAAGTTTCGTCGTGGCGGTTTGCGCTGGTCTTCAGATACTCGGCACGACTTTCGCGGTCGAAGGAAACGACGAGTTCGAGGGATTGGGCCTCGTAGACGCCGTGACCCGCCGAGGAACGACGCGCTCGGTCGGTGAACTCGTCGTTCGAGTTGGTGATCGAGAACTTGTGGGGTTTGAAAATCACGGTGGTCGAACTACCTTGGGCGCGGAAATGGTGCCACTGGGCAGCGTTGAGCGAGGCCGAGGCAACGACGGGCGTGTCGACGGGTACGCAACGTCGACAATATGGGCAAGTTACGCGCACGGTCCCGTAATGGCGTTGAATCCGTGGTTTGCTGACGAGGTTCTTTCTCGCGTTCTCGCCCGAGAACTTGAACCTCTCGCCACCGTCGCCGACCAACTCCACGAAGAGCGGCGCACGACACTCAAGCGTTAATCGCTGTCCAATTTCTTGCCGTAGGTAGGGTCGCCGCTGACTTCGCGACCAATCTCTTCGACTGCTTGTTCGATTCTTACGCCGAAATGGCGCATGTTTTCGCCTTCGTCGCACTTGAGCGCTGGGCCGAAGGCCACGATGACGTGATGGCGACGTTCATTCGGCGCGTCAACGTAGACCGGCGCTTTGGCGTACTTCTTTGCCTTCAGCATTCCAGATTCGTGAAGGTACGTGGGAATAACGGTGGCTTTTGATCGTTCCGCGAGATACGCCGCGCCACCTTTGAACTCTTGAAGTCGACCGTCAGGTGTTCGTCCACCTTCGGGGTAGATCACGAGGTTCCAACCGTCTTGCACGAGTTCGAGGGCCAACTGGGCACTTCGACGATTCACTTTCAAACGGTCAACGGGAATTGCGTTAAATATGATCACGGTTTTGAACGCCTGGCGAGCGTCCATAAAGAAACTGTCCATTGCGGCGGCGACTACCGTGCGCTTACGCTGCTTTACCGGCAACGCTGTCATGAGGACGATGGTGTCGACGTGGCTGGAGTGATTGGCCACGAAGATAAACGGTCCGTCTCCCTCAATATTGTCAACGCCGCGAACCTCCATCGTCGTGAGATAACGAACGTAGGGACCCATAAAGACACCATGGATGATGTTGCGGACGAATCGCGCGGTGTACCCGCGACCCCATTTAGTTGGATAGTCCAGACCGAGTTTGCTCATCAGCTAACGACGGCGCGGCGGTTTCTTGGGGGTGTAGCGCTTGGACGCGGGAGGGGGAGTGGCGGGCTTAGCGACGGTTTTGATGGGGGCGCCGCTGGTGCCCTTGGTACTGGCGGGCGTGTGGAGTTTTGGCGCTCGACCCTCTCGTTTGGCTTGGCTCATCTCCTTAGCGATGCGATTCGAGCCCGCGAACGTGGGGTCTCCATACTTCTGTAAGCGGTAGGCACGAAGAATAAGCCACGCGCCGATTGCGAAGAAGACGACGCCCACGTCTGAAACGTGGCCGAGGCCAAGGAAGACGGCGAAACACGCGACGCCAGCCCTGGAGCTGCGCAGCGTGCAGTACAGAAGGCACAGCGCAACAACGAAGACGAAGAAAAACTGAATTGCCCATGAACTACGTGTTGCCGTCAATTTCTCACAGTAGGGCGCAACGAAGTTATAGCCAGCGGTACAAACGTGCGCCTTCGCTGGGGTTAACTTTGTCAACGTCTTGACGTTGCGAATCCAATCGAGACCAGGCACCGCCGAAATGGCAAACGCGCATATTGTGCCGATAAGACTGACGCGGCGTTCAACTTTATCGAGTCCTAAGACAACTTCGCGAGGAGCTAATGACGGACGACGAGCGCGACGTGGTCGCCTCGAAGATGACTTCGAGTCAGCATTGATTGGCACGGTTGAAGGCTACTGCGCCTCCCAATCCGTGTCAGTGGCCTCAGCCGGTAACATCAGTACTTGGGGCGCTTAGCTCAGTTGGTTAGAGCGCAGCCTTCACACGGCTGAGGTCGAGGGTTCGAGTCCCCCAGCGCCCACTCCGGAACAGAATACGAACCGGGCCTGATGACAAAGGTCGCCGGTACGATTTGGGTTATGAAGTTCACAGTCGCAGTCACCCATGAAGCACCTTGGTATGTCGCGAGGTGCCTTGACGTTGACGTAGTCAGTCAGGGCGAAACTGTCAGTGATGCTGTCGCGAATCTCGAAGAAGCACTCGGCTTGTATTTCGAAGGGGAGGACCTTCCTGACACGGTAGAGCCACCGATCATCACCACTGTTCTAATTACTGCGTGAGTCCCGCGCTACCAGTTGTTTCCGGCCAATAGGCCGTCACGGCACTCAGCAAGATTGGTTTCGAGCAAGGCGGGCAGCGAGGTAGTCACGTGAAACTTCGAGATCAAGTGGGCAGAACGGTTATCGTCCCGACTCACCGGGAACTCGCCCGAGGGACGCTTTCGGCAATTCTTCGACAGCCTGGCATTACCGTGACTCAATTCATCGACTCGTTGTAGGAAGCATCGTCTCTCGAAGGATGCTTAACTTTTGAGTGGGTGCGGCGACCAAGTGATTCTTACTGTGCGGCCCAAGGTCCACTCGTTGTCAAATTGACGGCGCTCTTTTCGTGCCGTCATCGGTTCAAAATCCGCACGCGCTCTGTCTGCTGGTGCCGCTTCCCTGAAATTTCTGTCCGCGTTAGCGCTCAGGCGAACCTCAACAGATTGGCCCCTTCCCGATGGCCGCGATGAGTCAGTTTTCGACGAGCGCAGCGAGTCGCTCGATCGACGCGGCGAGGCGATCTGTGGTGGTGGACCGTGCGCGCTCAAAGCGAGATTCGTCTTCGAGTTTGGTCCAGTCGTACGTGTGCACAACTAAGGTGCGTGCTTCATCAATTGGCTCCAACTCCCAGCGCCATAAATGGCCAACAGGTGCCTTCCCGGGTTCGGCAGGCTTCCACGCGATGCGCCGACCTTCAACGAACTCGACAACGTGATTTTGGCGAAGTGATCCCGCTGTGAGGATCATCGTGAATATGTCGTCGATCGAGTGAACTCGTTGACCTGGAGCAGCGTGTGCGAGATTGTCGTTGCCGTCCCACTCCGGGTGACGAGAAGGGTCAGCAATCAATTCGAAAATTCGATCTGGCGTGGCGCGCAGTTCACGTGATGCGGACGCGATTCCGGGCTCGGTTGAAGACATTGACTGAGCATCCTACCTAACGAGCGATGCAATTGGTCAGCGCAGACAGCAGCGAAAAATGGTTGAGGACTATTCGCCATTGCCCACATAATGAGTGCTCGGAGCATAGCGCGCACGGGCATTCCCTTTCGACCGCGGTTGGGGGGATAATGGCTCAACGCGTAAATTGGCTCGTCTTACGTTGAGGAAGTGGATGCCCTACGCCGGCGACACCACCGGTAGACCGGCTTTCGCGGCGGCTGAGCAGAGACGAGCGTCGTAGGCGACGAAATCGGTGAGGTCCTCGATCAGAGATAACGCGCTTGCGAGGTGGATGGCGTCAAGACTGCGCAGTTCGCGGGGCGTCAAGACTGCGGCCTGTTCGACGATTACGTGATCAATGGGCACGAGGTCGACCCCTTCCAGCAGTCGCCTGGCGTCATCAACCAGTGATTCGTCTATTCGCAAGCACGTGCGGAGTAGCTCAACGGTTGACAGATCGCTGCTGACCTTAGGAATATCGATCTTTAGGGTTAGCCAGTCCGTAAGCGCGGAGCTCTCAGGCTCGTCGAATAGTAACTTCACGAGAGCCGACGTGTCGATATAGATCATGCCAATCGATCCTCGCGCAGTTCATGGAGTTCCTGCGACGCGGTCTTCTCGGTGCGTGCAGCGTGTCGGTGTGTCGGCAATTGCAGCGCACCCCTCGCCGGAATTAGGCGACCTGAGGCAATGAGTCGGTCTCGCGAGACAACGGCCGGGGTCGGTGATACCAATAGGGCGATAAGTTTTCCGCGTTCGGTGACTTCGACGACTTCACCCGCCTTTACTCGCTCGAGGTAGCGACTGGCGTGCTGGCGAAGCTCTCTTATCCCGATCCTGGTCATATCGGGATTGTAGCACAATGAGTGCTACAAATTGCCACAGCGAGATTGCTTGCCGTTCTCGGTGCGCGTTTAATGACGTCAGAGAGCGCCCAGAATGGACTGGGCGCGGTTCGTATTGTGTGACTCAAGGTCCACTACGGAGAATTGAACTGGACGGGCGCGTCATGATGCCGACGAGAACGGGAGAACCATGAGCACTTTCCTCGAACTACCCGGCGAGAGCAATGAGTCTGGTCGCTGTTGTCGCGTGGCGAGCAGCGAACTGTTCTAGTTGGTGGTCTGAGGCGAGGATCCCTAATGAAGACCGCATTCAAACAAAAAGTAATCGGAACGCTCACCGTCTCCTTTGATCGAACACTCGGGCGACTGTCGTACCCGATCCACCTTCGCGTGTATCGACTCACGAGAGGGTTCATTGGACACAGAAGTCCCGCGGGTCCCATGCTGATCTTGACGAGTACCGGTCGAAAGTCAGGCGTCGAGCGCTCGAACGGCTTGCTGTACTTAGAGCGTGAAGGACGCTATTACATCGTTGCCTCGAACGGGGGCCGAGAGAACAACCCAAATTGGCTTTATAACGTTCGAAATGAGCCGAGGGTGAAAGTGCAAGCGGCGTCAAAGAGGTTTGACGCCACGGCCCATGTTCTCGATGAGAGTGAACGCGCCGTCACGTGGCCCACGCTGACCACGTTCTATCCCGGATGGGCTCACTACGAAACGTTGACCGATCGGCCCCTTCAGGTGATTCGGCTGGATCCGATCGAGTTCGCGTTCCCTTCGCCGCCAGCGGAGACGGCATGATTGTCAAACCGGAGTTCTGAGTAGACGCACCGACGTCCGGCGCGCTCAAGCATTTTGATTGCGCTCTGTCCGAGAAGGGTCTCCGGGAGCCTGTTCCCAAAATATGCGCCGATCTGGCTCAATCGAATGTTCAACGGATCGTAGGGAACATCCCACCACAGACTCAAGCGATTTTCGCTCAGTACACTGAAATCAAGTTCGAAGGAGATCTACCTTGGCACCTGAATTGCCACACCTCAGCGGTCATCATCGCGACACGCTTCTCCAGATATTTCAACACCCGACTAGTCACAACATCGAATGGCACGACGTCTTGTCCTTGCTCGAGGCGACGGGAACGGTCGAGCAAGAGCACGACGGGAAGTACCACGTTCGACTCGGCGACAACGTCGAAGTCGTCACGAAACCTAAGCACAAGGACATCGACGTCCAACAGGTCGTTGATCTGCGGCGCATCTTTAGCGCAGGGGGATACGACGCCGTCGTTAATGATATAGAAGCAAAAGGCAAAGAGGACTGAGCGTGGCCGATGATCTAGATGGAAAGAACGTCGTCGTGGTCATTGCCTACCGCGAGGCCACGATTTACCCGACTGACGCCTCTGCTGGTTCACGCCCCGAGCATCTCGTGGCGCCAGATCCGCTCGGGCACTATCACAAGGTCCATCACCAAGCAGGGAATCCTCGCGGCACCTACGAAGACGACAGTTCGCAGTATTGGCGCGAACTTACAGAGGCACTTTCTCCCTCGTTGTCCATTCTGGTGCTCGGCCACGGCAAAGGTAAAGCCAACGCATCGCACCACTGGGTCTCTTACGTCGAAAAGGAACGTCCCGACGTCGCCGCAAAAATTATTGCCGACGTGCGCGTTGACATCGACCACCTCGACGACGAGCAAGTCTTGCGATACGCGCAGCGCTACTACGACGACGAGCCGCCTCGAGACTCGCGGCGCAGTAACTAAAGCCCGCGGGGAATCATTGGGAGCAACCCATCTCGTTGCGCCTTAAATTCGAACCGGCGTGGCGCGCAGTTCACTCGAGGCGGACGTGATTCTTGGATCGGCTGATCGCAATGAATCAGCATCTGACCTAGCGAGCGAAGCGTTCACTGTTTAGACCGCATGCGTCACTCACGGTCTGTTTGATGTTGAGGAGATTCGACAATTATCGAGTAACTACGTAACGCTGGAGGGCCTCAACGTGGAGAAATAGTGGCCCTTTCTTCAGACATGCTACGAAGGGGTAGGGAATCACCGTCGACACTTTTTGACCTGGCGGGTAGACGCGAAGTCCGGCCGCGGTGATCGCGGAGCAGGCAGAAATGGGAAAGTTCTCGGCCACGGTGACTTGGAGAATCGCGGTAGCGGTGTTGCGCGACGTTGAGTTCTCGAGGCCCAGCGCGCTTCGCGCGCTCGTGAGTGTGACTGTAGAGACGGCATGAGCGGCGTCGCGCGAGGCTGCATCTCCCAATTGGATGCCCGCCTGAGAAATGGCCGAGACGCCCGGGTAGCCCGTAAGCGTGCACGAATGCGCGGAAATATTGGTGAAGTTGATTCTGTAGTACGTGCTACCTGCCGCGCCGCTGCCTGAGGTGTTTAACCAGACGACGAGATTGGTCGTGGTGCACGCAGGAATTTTTGTCGTGGATGACGCTATGGATCCTGACGAAAATCCCATCACCGTTAGAACGCCGACCAGTGCCACCGCGCCCGTCCAACTCGCCCACTTGGCAATGAAACTTCTTCCGTGAAGAAGGTTGTGATGGCGCATTGAGCACTTCCTGGTAGTCCACGGCGATGCCGTTCAACGTGAAACGTTGTTGGATTTTGTCGCTGTACTAATCGTAGGGCTCGCGATTCTTAGAATTCCCTCTGACGACGAGTTGTCACGCAGTTGTAAAGAAGTTCTGCACCGCGTTCGCGAACCAGTTCGCGGATGGTTTGAGTGTTCGAGCGAACGACGTGCGGTCGACTGCAACCATGCCGAACTGTGGTCGGTAACCGAGCGACCACTCGAAGTTGTCGAGCAGGGACCACTGAAAATATCCGCGAACATCGAGTCCGTCGTCGAGCAACGAGCGAACGCCAGCGAGTGCCTCGTCAAGGTAGCGAATTCTCTGCGCGTCGTCAGCGGTGCCAATGCCATTTTCGGTCACGATAATGGGCGCGTTCGTGAGAGCGGCAGCGCGACGTACCGTGTACTCCACACTTTGGGGCCAGTAGAGGTACCCCATGTCGGTAGTTTCACCTGCGGGATCGAGCACGATGCCGTTGGGTCCCAAGATGAGCTTCGTGTAGCACTGCACGCCGACGTAGTCCTCACCTCGAAGGAAGAGCAGATACTTGTCCTCCATCTCTTCGCGAAACGAATTGAGACGATCCTCGAATCCGGGCACGGCTTCGTACTCTTGCATCGACAAGGGAAGACCCACTGGAAAGGTCCCAGGCCCATCTTTTAGTACGTCACGCATGGCCACGTGGCAGGCGCGCATGGTCTCATTCACCTTGACAAAGCGTTCCCAACTGGTGACTTGCGGAGGAAATTGACCGACCAAATAGCCCATAATCGCGACAACGTTGGGTTCGTTGATCGTGCACGCAATGCCAATGAGGGCACCGAGTGACTCACTGACTTTCTTGGCGTAACTTGCCATCCACTGCGCGATAGCTGGATTCTCGAAACCTCCCTCGTCAGCAACCCACAGAGGCAGGGTGAAATGGTGCAACGTGACGACGGGCAAGATATTTCGCTCGTGACACGCCTCTAGTACGCGACGGTAGTGATCGAGCGCCTCGGCGGAGAAGACGCCTCGTTCGGGCTCGATGCGAGCCCATTCAATGGAGAGCCGAAATGAGTTGAGACCGAGTGAGGAGAGAATGTCAAGGTCTTCCTCGTATCGGTTCCACGAATCACAAGCGTCGCCACAAACTTCAACGGCCGTCGTAGCTTCGGCGCGTTCGAAACGCCACCAGTCGGTATTGGTTCCACCACCCTCTATTTGGTACGCCGACGTCGACGTACCCCATGAGAAATCGCTAGGAAAGTGAACTGGGTGTGGTGTCATATTTCCAATGTAGAGCGAGTGCGCGCTGCGCCGCGGGCTCAACGTGTCGTTGTGGTGAACGAGGCGTCGCGACTAGCGTTGCTCGGACTATGAAGCTCAGCCACAAGATTCCGATGACACCGTGGCGCGCGACGGACACGTGGGCGTTGCGCCCGCGGATGGTTCTGCCGTTAGTACTTGGTCTCAGCCTCTTTGGTCTAGGTGAGGGCCTTCTCGTCCAGTCCCAGTGGGGCGCGACGCCCTGGACGGTCTTCGCCCAAGGAGTGTCGCGACACACCAACTGGTCGCTTGGTTGGTCGACGGCGGCGATAAGTGTTGTTGTGTTGCTGCTGTGGTTTCCCTTGCGCGAGCGTCCGGGATTCGGCACGATCGCCAACCTGATCATCATTGCGTACGTACTCGACCTCGTTTCGACGAATCTGGCTGTGGCGCACGCGGACTGGCTGAAAGTTATCTACGTCGTCGGTGCGGTGATGGCGATTGGCGTGGGAAGCGCGCTCTACTTGACGACGGGTCTTGGACCAGGTCCTCGTGACGGTCTTATGACGAGTCTTCATCGCCATCTCGGTGTCAGCGTTGTGTACGTTCGACTCACCCTCGAAGTCACCGTACTGGTCGTTGGATGGTTTATGGGCGGCACCGTTGGTATTGCGACGGCCTTTTTTGCCGCGACCATTGGCTTTAGCATTGGTGCCAGCTTGAACGTGATGGAGCGGGTCGTTGGGTGGTTTCAAACGTGATTAGTGGCGGCCAATTCGCTACCTTTGTCGTGGCGTCGATGGTCATCATTATCGTGCCCGGGCCGAGCGTCCTTTTCACGTTGGCGCGCGGCGTGGCCTGGGGCAGGGGCGTCGCGGTCCTGACCGTGCTCGGCAACAGTATTGGCACGCTCTTACTGTCGATAATCGTTGCCGTCGGTCTCGGACCGTTATTGACCCACTCCAGAGCGTTTGCCGTCACGCTGCAAATAGCGGGCGGTCTCTATCTTTTGTGGCTTGGTTTTGACGCGTTGCGTCACCGTCACCGACACGCTCAGGCCATGACGAAGCGTGAAGCCGAGCGGCCAGCGAACTTCAGCATTGTTCGCCAAGGTTTTATCGTTGGCATCTTGAATCCCAAATCATTGGTGTTTTTTGCGGCCGTGTTTCCACACTTCGTTGATCGATCGAAGGGCAACGTCACGCTGCAACTCCTCTTATTCGGCGGTCTCTTCAGCGTGATGGCGTTCTGCAGTGACGGCACGTGGGGGTTCATCGCCGGCACCGCTCGGGAATGGCTTTCGGGATCTCCCACGCGGCTCGTGGTACTTCGAACGGTTGGTGCCTGCGTGATGATGACGCTCGGCGTCATTATTTTGGTGACTGCACTGGCGTCGTAACTTCCTACACTGCCTAAGGCGAGGGAGCGAAGATGAGCATGCACGGTGCGGGGGCAGGGGGCGGCGCAGGACGGATGGGCATGCGCTCACTGTCTCGTGACCGCAAGATTCTCCAACACCAGTTAAAAAAGGGCACGCTCCCAAGAATTCTGAAGTTTGCCAAGCACTACCGCCCGGCACTCGTGGTGTTTTTGGTGGTCGTGGTGCTCGACGCCCTCGTCTCTTCAGTGTCGCCGCTCATCCTGAAAGAGATCATCGACGTCGGCATTCATCATCACCGACCGACTTTGGTGGTCTGGCTGGCTCTCTTAACAGCGGTCTTGGCTATCGGTGACGCCGGACTTTCGATGGTTGAACGAAGAATCTCGGCCGTGATTGGTGAAGGACTTATTTACGATCTTCGCGCCGAAGTCTTCGAGCACATTCAGCAGATGCCGATCGCGTTCTTCTCACGAACACAGACCGGCGCGTTGATCAGTCGACTTAACAACGACGTCATTGGCGCCCAGCAGGCCTTTACTGACCTCTTCTCGAATGTCGTGGGCAACGTCATTTTGGTTGGCATCATCCTCGTCGTCATGTTATTTCTGAGTTGGCAGATCACCTTGGTCGCGTTGATACTGGTGCCATTGTTTCTCTTCCCGGCTCGGCGAGTAGGTCGAAAGCTCGGCACGCTTTTCCAGCGAGGCATGGAACTCAACGCCGAAATGAACATGGTGATGACTGAGCGTTTCAACGTGTCGGGCGCCATGCTCGTCAAGCTCTTCGGTCGACCGAAGGAAGAGCGCGAAGCCTTTGAGAACCGCGCCGCTCAGGTACGTGACATCGGCATCCGTCAGGCGACGTACCAGCGCTATTTCTTCATCTCGCTGACGTTGACCGCTTCACTCGCGACGGCCTTTGCTTACGGCTATGGCGGCGTCGAGGCCGCACGCGGCGTGATTGGAGTCGGTACGGTCGTCGCGATGACGGCATATCTCGGGCGTCTCTATGGGCCGCTCACCCAACTCTCCAACCTCAATATTGACTACATGTCAGCGATGGTGAGCTTCGAGCGACTCTTTGAAGTACTTGACCTTGCACCAATGATTAAGGAAAGCCCCAACGCCGTAGCGATACCTGATCGTCCCGCGGAGTTGCGCTTTACGCACGTTGACTTTTCCTACCCCGGCGCCGAAGAGGTGTCGCTGGCTTCTCTTGAAGCAGTGGCTCGACTCGATGACACGCCGCGCACGCCGGTTCTCTACGACATCAACTTCGTCGTTGAACCCGGCACCATGACCGCGCTCGTCGGGCCCAGTGGCGCGGGGAAAACGACAATCTCCATGCTTGTCTCGCGTCTCTATGACGTTGACGCGGGATCAGTGACGATAAATGGAGTCGATCTTCGCGCAGCGTCGACCGTGTCGCTGAACGCAACAGTGGGCGTCGTCACCCAAGACTCGCACCTCTTTCATGACACGCTTAGAGCGAATTTGATTTTCGCTAAGCCAGACGCGACTGACCAACAGATCGCGAGTGCCCTTGCGTCAGCGCAGATCGCCGATCTCGTTGCCTCTTTGCCACTTGGCCTCGCGACCGTTGTCGGAGAGCGCGGGTATCGACTCTCGGGTGGCGAAAAGCAGCGAGTGGCCCTGGCGCGTCTACTTCTTAAATCGCCCCACCTCGTCGTGTTGGACGAAGCAACCGCGCACCTTGACGCGGAGAGCGAAGCTGCGGTCCAGCGCGCCCTCGACGAAACTATGAATCAACGTACGTCACTAGTGATTGCGCACCGACTCTCGACCATTCGAAACGCTGATCAAATACTCGTTGTTGATGACGGAAGAATTGTTGAGCGTGGCACTCATAAAGAACTACACGCGCGCGCTGGGCTCTACCGAGATCTTTACGAGACGCAGTTCGCAGGTCAAGAGAATTAACCCATTGCGTGGGCGCCACCGTCAACGTGAATGACCGAGGCGGTCGTGCCACGCATTAACGGTGAAAGCATTGCGACGGCGGTGTCGGCAACGGCGCTCGAGTCGTGGACGTCCCAGCCCAGTGGCGCGCGGTCACCCCACGTGTCTTCAAAGAGCGAAAAGCTCGGGATCGATTTGGCGGCGACCGTGCGAATTGGTCCCGAAGCGAGCATGTTGACGCGAATCTTGTCCGGGCCTACTTCGCGCGCAAGGTAGCGACCGAGGGATTCGAGCGCGGCCTTCATGACGCCCATCCAGTCGTACATGGGGTAGGCCCGCGTACCGTCAAAGTCCAAGGCAATAACCGACGCGCCACCGACCGCCGTGCTCTTTTGGAGCAGTGGACGAAACCCTCCCACCAGGGCGGCGAGTGAGTAGGTGGAGGCGTGCATGGCGGTGGCGACGTCCTCAAAGGGCGCGGCGAACATGCCGCTACCAAGAAGGCTTGGTGGGGCGTAGCCAATGGCGTGCACCAGACCATCGAGGCGTCCAAATCGTGTTTCGACCTCTTTGACCGCGTTCTCGACCTGTTCGGGGTCCATGACGTCGAGCTCGATGATCTCGCCAACGTCGCCCAACTTTCGCGCGGTGCGTCGGGTAATTGATGTTCCTCGCCCAAAGCCCGAGAGGGCGATCGTGGCTCCTTCTTCAAGGGCCCGCTTGGCTATTCCAAAGGCGAGTGAGTCGTCCGTCAGGACGCCCGTAACCAAGATACGGTGATCGTTCAGTAGTGCCATCTTGTTAGCGTAGTTCTAGGTATTACGAGTATGAGGACGATGAAATGACGACAGTGGGCATTCTTGGCGGCACCGGACCGGCCGGACGAGGCGTCGCGATTCGCCTCGCCAGCGCGGGCTACGACGTGGTACTTGGTTCTCGCGATGGCGCGCGAGCGCAAGCAACGGCGGCGACGCTGTTACCGCGCGGTAGCGGCACGGTGAGTGGTGCGACGAACGACGTAGCCGCAGGATGTGACTTGGTTGTCGTGGCGACGCCGTGGGACTCAGCGGTGACGACCGCGAAGGAACTCAAGGTCCAGCTTGCCAACAAGATCGTCATCTCGATGGTGAACGCGTTGACGCGCGAAGGTAAAGAACTCTTGCCGATGTACCCATCGCGCGGTTCGATGGCCGCGCAATTGGCCTTCGCACTGCCCGAGAGCACAATTGTCGGTGCCTTCCATCACCTGCCCGCGGGCCAAATGGAGGATTTGGACAGCGGCCTTGACGCTGACGTGGTTGTCTTCTCTGATGACGCCAAAGCAAGCGACGAAGTAGCTGTGATTGTGAGTTCGATGCCGGGACTTCGTGGTGTCACCACCGGTTCGATGTCGCTCGCGAGTGCCGTTGAAGCATTTACCGCGGTCTGTATCTCGATCAACATCCGCCACAAGGTCCACAGCTACGTAAAGCTCGCCGGGTTTCAGCACTAATGCAGCTGTACGACAGTGCACGTCGCGGCGTCTACCCGCTCGAGGTGGGACCCGTGGCGACGCTCTACAGCTGTGGGATCACGCCCTACGACTCAGCGCACCTCGGTCACGCGTTTGTCTATCTCACCTTTGATGTCTTGACGCGTCGTCTTATCGACGCGGGTCACGAAGCGCGATGCGTAAGAAACGTGACCGACGTCGATGACGACATTCTGCGCAAAGCCCGAGAGTTGGGCGTGAACTACCTTGACCTCGCCGCTCAAGAGATGGTCACCTTCGAGCGCGACATGAAGCTCATTAATCTCTTACCGGTCTATTCAGAGCCACGAGCCACGGGAGCGATTCCCGAAATCTTGACGTTGATTGGGCGTACGTTCGATCAAGGTCTCGCGTACGAAGTTGATGGGAGCGTCTACTTCGAAGTCTCGAAGTTCCCGCGCTTTGGACAGGTCAGTCACGAACCGCGCGACGTCATGCTCGCGCTCGCGGCACTTCACGGAGGTAATCCTGAGGATCCGAACAAGCGCGACCCGCTCGACTTCGTGCTGTGGCAACCCTCACTCGAGGACGAGCCTGCCTGGGAGTCACGCTGGGGCGCCGGGCGACCGGGCTGGCACATCGAGTGCTCGGCGTTGGCCTTACGTGAACTGGGCGAGACCGTTGACGTGCACGGCGGCGGGCGAGACCTGGCATTTCCTCACCACGAGTGTGAAGCCGCGCAAAGTGAGTCGGTAACGGGTGCGCCCTTCGTCAAGCACTGGATGCACGTAGGCCTTGTCGCCCTGGACGGCATAAAGATGAGTAAGTCGCTCGGCAACTTGGTCTTCGTGCACGATCTGGTTCGCCGTTCTGAGACGGCGGCGGTGCGCCTTGCCCTCCTGGACCACTACTACCGCGACGACTGGGAGTGGCACGATGACATGTTGTTGCATGCTCAGTCGAGACTCGCGACGTGGCGCTCAACCTTGACCACGGGTCGCACGTCGTCAGTCCTCGACGACGTGCGAGACGCACTTGATGATGACCTCAACTCACCGGCGGCACTTCGCGCGATTGACGCGGCGTCGCACGCTGGATCGAGCGTCGCCCCGGCCGCCGCGTTGCTCGGTATTACGCTTTAGGAAACGAAAGGTCCCGATGTCTGATGTTGAAGTAGAGCTACCTGACGGCAGTGTGCGCACTCTGGCCGAAGGCTCGACCGCGTACGATCTCGCCCTCGCCATTGGCAAGCGTCTCGCCAAGGACGCTCTGGCGGCTCGAGTGAATGGACTTCTGACTGATCTTTCGACGCCGCTCTCGAGCGGGGATCGCGTCGCGATCGTGACCCCAGCGAGCGACGACGGGCGCGACGTGCTTCGTCATTCGAGTGCCCACGTTATGGCCCAAGCCGTCACGCGTCTTTGGCCCGGGGCGCACTACGCGATTGGGCCTTCAATTCGAGACGGTTTCTACTACGACTTTGAACTACCTGGTGGTGCCCGTTTTAGTGACGATGACCTGGTGCGCGTCGAAGCAGAAATGCGCGCCATCGTCGCCGAAGACCAGCCATTTACTCGCTCGGAATACTCCATCGAGGACGGTCTACGTCTGTTTAAGGACCAGCCCTTCAAGGTCGAGATCATTGAAGCGGTAGCCCATGGCGCCGGCGGGGAAGACCTCGCCGAAGTGGGAAGCGATTCGGCAGTGTCGACGTACTCAAACACGTCGGCTTTCGTCGATCTCTGTCGTGGCCCCCACGTGCCCTCGACGTCGCGCCTCGGCTACTTTCAGCTCACGCGTGTCGCGGGCGCCTACTGGCGTGGTGACGAAAATAAGCCGCAACTTCAACGTATTTACGGCACCGCGTGGGAGACGAAAGAGGCGTTGGCCGCGCATCTACTTCAGTTAGAAGAGGCAGAGAAGCGCGACCATCGTCGTCTGGGCCACGAGATGGACCTGTTTTCTTTTCCTCATGAAATTGGTCCGGGACTCGCGGTCTTTCACCCCAAGGGCGGCATCATTCGCCGGGTGTTGGAGGAGTACTCGCGCCAACGTCACGAAGTATCGGGTTACGAGTTCGTGTACACGCCGCACATCACTAAGGCCGAACTGTTTGAGACCTCGGGTCACCTCGACTGGTACGCCGACGGCATGTACCCGCCAATGGTCCTTGACGAGGGTCAGCAGTACTACCTGAAGCCAATGAACTGTCCGTTCCACGTGTTGATCTTTAAGGCGCGTCAACGTAGTTATCGCGAGTTGCCACTGCGCATGTTTGAGTTCGGCTCGGTCTATCGCTACGAGAAGTCGGGCGTCGTCCAGGGACTGACGCGCGTGCGCGGTATGACTCAAGACGATGCGCACATCTTTTGCACACGCGATCAGATGGCAGGAGAACTCGCGAGTCTTTTGGACTTCGTGCTTGATCTACTTCGTGACTTTGGTCTCAACGAGTTTTATCTTGAGCTCTCGACGCGTCCACCAACAAAAGCCGTCGGTACTGACGAGGAGTGGGCCGAAGCCGAAGCAACGTTGGTTGCAGTAGCGGAAGCGGCCGGGCTCGATCTCGTTCTCGACGTTGGTGGTGGCGCGTTCTATGGACCAAAGATCTCGGTCCAAGCACGAGACGCGATTGGTCGCACTCACCAGATGTCAACTATTCAGTTGGACTTCCAACAACCAAAAAACTTCGAAGCGAGTTACGTCGCGCCGGACAACACGCGTCAGTTGCCCATAATGATTCACCGCGCGCTCTTCGGTTCGGTAGAACGATTCATGGCAATACTTATAGAGCACTACGCCGGGAATCTGCCAACGTGGCTCTGTCCCGAGCAGGTTCGCGTACTAGGTGTGCGTGACGATCACGACGACTACGCCTACGAAGTAGCGGCCACGCTGCGCGCTGAAGGCATTCGCGTGAGCGTTGACGCGGCCAGCGAACCTCTCGGTGCGCGCATTCGTAAAGCCAAGCTTGAGAAGATTCCTTACGTGATTGTCGTTGGCGACGACGACGTCGCCAAGACAACTCTCGGCATCAACGCCAGGGGTTCAAACGATCCCGAGCGCGGGGTGTCGGTGGGCGAGTTCCGCGAGCGACTGGTCGATGAGATAAAGCGCCACGCCTCACCCGAGGCTCCCTAGTGCCCCTTGAACGTTTCTCCGCGGCCTGGCGCGAGAGTTACGTGTCGAGCACCAACGCCGGCGAGAACGCGAGCGACGACGGCGAATGCGTTTTTTGTGTTCTCAGTGAAGAGCCAATCAACGAGTCGACGGGTGTGCTGTTAAAGACCTCACACACGTTCGTCCTATTGAACGCCTTTCCCTACGGTTCGGGCCACTTGCTCATTCTACCCCTTCGACACGTGGCGGAAATGGAAGATCTCAGCGACGAGGAGTACACGGATTTCTCCTTGGTGCTGCGTGACACTGTGGCGGCCTTGAAGAAGGCCTACGGTCCAGACGGCATGAACGTGGGCATGAATATCGGTAACGCCGCGGGCGCGGGAATACCAAAGCACCTGCACGCGCACGCCTTGCCTCGATGGAACGGTGACACCAATTTCATGACGACGATTGGTGAAACGCGTGTTTTGCCCGAGTCACTGGCGTCAACCTGGGGCAAGGTTCATCCCTTTCTGTAATTCCGGCCGCGGTGAGCGGTGCCGGTAGACTCGCCCCATGAGTCAAGAGGGTCGATGCTCGACGGCAAGTTCCGCCAGGGCGTAAACGCGACGACCGCGCCAATCGGTCGCTGGCTTGTTCGCATAGGTTTTTCGGCTGACGTTCTCACGGCATCCGGACTGGTGTTCGCCTTAGCTACCGCGTGGTCAATCGCGGTGGGCATGCACCTATGGGCCGTCGTGCTCCTCACTTTGACCGGATTTCACGATCTTTTTGACGGACCCGTTGCCAAAGCCAGTCATCGAGCCAGCCAGCGCGGCAGCTTCTTCGATTCAGTTTCGGACCGCATCGCCGACGCCGTCATCATGGGTGGCGTGGCGTACTACTTGACCGCTCGTCATCACGGCCAACTGGTCTTGCTGCCCTTCGCCATTTTGACTACAACGTTCCTCATCTCGTACCAACGCTCGAAGGCCGAAAGCCTTGGTTTGGCGGCCAAGGGCGGACTCATGGAACGTGCAGAGCGGATGATTCTGCTCGGCGTGGGTCTTTTGGCGACGCCAATATTCATCCCCGTGCTGTGGATCATGCTGGCGCTCACCGCAATGACCGCCGGCGGTCGATTTTGGCGGGTGTGGCAAGTGGCCGCCCGTCCGGCCCCTTCAAGTTCCTCGACACTGCGTGCTCGCCAACACAGCCGTCGACTTCGTCGAGGTCTTAGTCGCGTCTCGCGTCACTAATCGTGGCCACAAAGGCGCGCGTCGCACTCTTTAAGACAGTGGGCGCCGTCATGGAAGCCTTGCCCGAACGCGCGGACGTCGCGCTCGCGAGCGCGATCGCTGCCACGATGGGGCGGCGTAATAAAAGCGCACGGGAGAATCTTTCGCGCAACCTCGCGCACGTGCTCTCGCCCAACGGATCGTCGACGGACCCTGACCTACTCGAACTCTTCGTTAATCGTGGTTTTCGTAGTTACGGCCAGTACTGGGCCGAGGGCGCAAAGTTACCGGCCCTCGCCAAGTCCGTGGTCTACGACCGCTTCACGATTGCAGAGGGTCTGGAACATCTTCGAGAGGGCAAAGAGCGCGGCAATGGTGTCGTGATCGCCCTGCCACACGTGGGCTCGTGGGAGTGGGGCGGTTCGTTTTTGAACTCCCTTGGTCTCGGCATGACCGCCATCGCCGAAGAGTTACATCCGCCAGAACTTTTTGCGTGGTTCAAAGAGAAGCGCGAATCAATCGGAATTCGCATTGAGCCACTGAACGAACACGCGGGTTCCGTGCTCTTGTCGACCCTTCGTCGTGGTGGGGTCGTTGGACTCCTTTGTGACCGCGATATTCAGGGCAACGGCGTCGACGTTGAGTTCTTCGGCGAGCGAGTGACGATGCCAGCCGGTCCGGCGACCTTGGCGCTACGAACGGGCGCCACGCTCGTCGCGGCGGCGTGTTACGCCGGTCCAGGTCGTGATCACTTCGCGGTCGTGACCCCGCCAATTGCGGTGGAGCGAACAAAGAAACTCCGGGAGGACGTCACGAGGGTCACGCAGTTGATTGCTGTCGAGCTCGAGGGTCTCATTCGTCGCGCCCCAGAACAGTGGCACGTGTTGGAAGATCGATTCCTCGCATCGTGAGCGTTCAGCGCGTCGTCCTCGTGTCGCCCTACGCCCTAAGCGTCTACGGCGGCGTCCAAGAGCAGGTACTCGCGATGAGTCGGGTTCTTTCGTCTCGTGGTCGAGACGTTCTTATCGTGGCGCCCGACGCGAGCGACGTGAGCGTCTACGACACTCCGGCCAAAGTGCTGCGTCTCGGTCCGCGTTGGTCGTTTCCCGCCAATGGATCAAAAGCTCCATTGACGCTGTCGTTTGTCGCGGCGAGGCGAGCCCGGGCCGCCATCGACGCCTTTAATCCCGACGTTGTGCACTTTCACGAACCTTTCGCGCCACTGCTGGGTTGGTCCACGTTGTGGGGGCACGACTACCCCTCGCTCGGCACATTTCATCGAAGCGGTACCGGTCCGGCACTTCGCTACACCAAGGTCCTGCTCAAGCAGCTCGCGACCCGTCTCGACGTCGCCGTGTCGGTGAGCGAGGCCGCCGCGTCAACGATCCGTGACGCCTGTGGCGTCACGAGTGACGTGCTGTTCAATGGCTTTGAAATGGAGCGCTTCGTGGTCGCGCCGCGCGAACGCTCTGATCGGGCGGTCCTGTTTTTCATAGGTCGCTTGGAGGAGCGAAAAGGCGTCAACGTCGCCATCAACGCGGTGCGTCAACACAACGCTCGTGGAGAGAGGCCCTGGCAACTCGTCATCGCGGGCGACGGTCCACAACGCGGCGCCCTCGAAGCGCTCGCGGGCGGGGCCAAGGAGATTGTGTTTCTCGCTCGCGTGAGCGACGACGTCAAGCGCGCGTGGTTGCGTCGAGTCGACGTGCTCGTGACGCCTGCGACGCGCGGCGAAAGTTTTGGACTGGTGATTCTCGAAGGGTTCGCGAGTGAGACCCTGGTCGTGGCGAGTGACATCGATGGGTACCGCGACGCGGCAGGCGGTCACGCGACGCTTTTTATCCCCGGCGATGCTTCATCACTACGAGAAGCGATCTTGGCCGCGCTTGGTGGAGAAAATTCCACAAAGATTGACGCGGCGAGGCACTACGCGGAACGCTGGTCGATGACCTCGCTCATGGACGCGTACGACGAGCGCTACGAACAGGCGATTCAAAGATTTAGGGCGAGCAGGTAGCCTTAGATCGTGGCAACCAAGCAACGATCGCGTTCTCGTCGATCAAACGACTCTCGAGATCGAGGCCCTCGCTTCGTCGCGCCCGTGCTCGATCCAACGTGGCAGAGCCCTTACACACCCTCGACCGCAGAACGCCAGCACAATCAGCGCGTCGTTCGTCGTTTCGCAGTCAAGCGACGCCTTCCGGTCACGATCGCCGTCGGCATTGTCGCACTCGCCTTGATAGCGGGCGTGGTGGTGGTGCCCTGGCTTCCGGTCGTGGGTGTCGTTCTCGCACTCGTCTACGCCTGGGACTTGCGCCGGGCGATTGAGCGTTACGCCACGCGCGGTCAGACGCTCGGCGCTTTGATGCTGTCGCAGTTTTCAGCCGGCGGCACACCAACGGAACGTCTTCGTTTAGTGACCGTCCTCGACCGATTGGCCGCAACTTTTGGAGTCGATGGCGTCAGCGCCTTCATCATCCAGGACAAGACCTACAACGCCGCCCTCGTGCCCGACGGAACAAGGTTTTCTCTCTTTGTAACGAGCTCTCTTATCCAGGACTTCGCGTTGATTGAACTCGAGGGCGTGGTGGCGCACTGTCTCGCGCGCCAACGTCTCGGACTGCTCGAGCGCGAGTCCCTCTCTGCGGTCACGTCACTGGGTGAGGACACACGCCAAACACTGGCGGGCACGGGCAAGGCGTACCGGGCCGACGAAGTCGCTGCGGCCAGTATTCGCTATCCCCTCGGTCTGGCCGGAGCCCTTCGCAAATGCGCTCGCCAAGGGGTCAGTCCGGACTCATTTTTTGCGACCCCCACGTACGCGCAGTGGCGCTGGGTCTTTTTCAATCAATGGAGCGACCGTCGCGAGAGCGACTTGGGCAACCTTGATGACGCTGAGCTAAGAGCACGCGCACTCGAAGAGTGGTAGAGAGCGCCCATTAGGCTGGGGGCATGAGTTCCTCTACAAATCCGTCGATCACTGGTTCACCACTTGTCAAGCGAGGTCTCGCGGACATGTTGCGTGGAGGCGTCATTATGGACGTCGTCAACCCTGAGCAAGCAAAGATTGCCGAAGACGCCGGTGCCGTTGCGGTCATGGCCTTAGAGCGCGTGCCCTCAGACATTCGTCGAGATGGTGGCGTCGCTCGAATGAGCGATCCACAGATGATCCAAGACATCCAAGCCGCGGTGACTATTCCCGTCATGGCTAAAGCTCGCATTGGCCACTTCGCCGAAGCGCAGATTCTTCAAGCCCTTGACGTTGACTACATCGACGAGTCCGAAGTGTTGACCCCAGCCGACGAAGAGAACCACATCGACAAGTGGAGCTTCACCGTTCCCTTCGTGTGTGGCGCTACCAACCTTGGCGAAGCACTTCGACGCATTGGTGAGGGAGCTTGTCTCATTCGCTCAAAGGGTGAGGCCGGTACCGGCAACGTCGTTGAAGCCGTGCGGCACCTACGAACGATTAACGCTCAAATTCGCCGTCTGCACAGTGCCGACGCCAACGAGCTTTTCACGCTCGCGAAGGATCTCCAGGCACCACTTCCGTTGGTTCAAGAGGTCGCCGCCGCCGGCAAACTACCCGTGCCGCTGTTCTGTGCCGGAGGCATCTCGACGCCCGCTGACGCGTCGCTCGTCTTGCAACTTGGCGCTGAGGCGGTCTTCGTTGGTTCGGGCATCTTTAAGAGTGAAGATCCCATCCGCATGGCGCGCGCCATTGTTGAGGCGACGACTCACTACGAAGACGCGGGCGTCGTGGCCAAAGTCTCAACGGGTCTCGGCTCGGCCATGCAGGGTTTCGAGACTTCGTCGCTCGAGATGAGGCTCGCCGAGCGCGGTTGGTAGTGAAGCGCGTCGGCGTGCTCGCGCTCCAAGGTGACGTGGGCGAACATATTGCGATGCTCAACGCCGTGGGTGCTGACGCGATAAAAGTTCGCACCCTCGAACAACTCGACAGCGTTGACGCTCTGGTGTTGCCCGGTGGCGAATCGACGACGATCGCGTACCTTTTGGTGACCTCTGGTCTAAAAGACGCGCTGGCGCTCAAGCTCGACGAAGGGCTCAGCGTCTTTGGCACCTGCGCGGGGTTGATTCTCCTTAGTTCTGACGTGCTCGATGGACGTGTTGACCAGTGGAGTTACGGAGCACTAAAGCTCTCGGTTCGTCGAAATGGTTACGGGCGCCAGATCGCGAGCTTTGAATCAACGCTCAACGTCAAAGGTGTCGGTGACGTGCCCGGCGTCTTCATTCGCGCCCCCAAAATTGAGTCGTACAGCGACGACGTTGAAGTGCTCGCGTCGCTCAACCACGGCGACGGCGAACACCCAGTCTTGGTCCGACAAAACAACGTCTGGGGCGCGTCGTTTCATCCCGAGTTGACTGGTGACACTCGAATGCACCAACTCTTCGTCAACTCGCTCTAATTTTCGATACGATAGCCAGGCCCAACTGGGCAGGAGGAACTATGTCCGGCCATTCAAAGTGGGCAACCACCAAGCACCGTAAGGGTGCCAAAGACTCGGCTCGCGCCAAGGTATTCGCCAAACTCATTCGCCAAGTCGAAGTTGCCGCCCGAGAAGGCGGTGGAGACGCCAATGCGAACGCGGCGCTGCGCACGATGTTTCAAAAAGCCCGCGAGGCTTCGGTACCGATTGACACGATCGAGCGGGCCATCAAGCGCGGCACCGGTGAGCTTGAAGGGGTTCGCTACGAGGCGATTAGCTACGAAGGGTACGGACCCGGTGGCATCGCGGTGATCGTTGAGACGCTAAGTGACAATCGCAATCGCACGAGCGCCGAGATCAAGCACCTCTTTGGGAAAAACGGGGGAGCCATTGCTGAACCTGGCGCGGTGTCGTGGCAATTCGATCGCAAGGGCATATTAGAAGTAGAAGGTCCCGTCGACGAGGACCAACTCCTCGAATGGATCATGGAAGCCGGCGCCGAGAACTACGAAGCGCACGGCAAGAATTTCATGGTCACCACCGAACCCCATGACGTAGCGATTGTGCGCGGCGCGCTGGAAAAACAGGGTCTGAAGGTGTTGAGCGCTGACCTCACGCTGGTCCCTCAAAACACGATTCCAGTGGTCGATGAGACGGAAGCCAAGAAAGTACTGCGCCTCATGGACGCTATTGACGACCACGATGACGTCCAAAACGTCTACGCCAACTTTGACATGAGTGACGACCTTTTGGCCTCATACGAGGGCTAATTCCCGTTTTTTTGGCCCTCTGGGGGCTACTATCGAACGTATGTTCGTACTAGGAATCGACCCAGGACTGACGCGTTGTGGCTTCGGTCTCGTTGAGGGCTCGTTTTCAGGCGTGGAGTCCTTTCGAGCCGCGAGGGCGGGCACCATCGAGACTGATCCAAAGATGCCCGTCGAACAACGACTTCGTCAACTCCACACTGAGCTTGATCTCTTACTCAAGGAAACCAAGCCAGACGCCGTGGCCGTTGAGCGACTTTTCTTTCAACGAAATGCGAACACCGCCATTGGCGTTGCCCAGGCGAGTGGCGTCGCGATTGCGCTCGTGGACGAGGACACTGAAGTCCGCCAATTCACCGCACAAGAGGTGAAACTCGCCGTGACCGGTTACGGTGCGGCGAGTAAGTCACAGGTCCAAGGGATGGTCGCGACGCTCTGTGGTCTCAGCGAAATTCCCCGTCCCGCCGACGCCGCCGACGCTCTAGCACTGGGCATTGCCTACTTCATGATCGTTCGCACCGAACGTCGCTATCCCCTCGGGAGTCGCGCGTGATTGGTTGGCTGAGCGGACGAGTGGTGCACCAGATGCGTAACGGAGCGTTGCTCGTCGACGTGCAAGGCGTCGGCTACGAAGTCCACGTCGCTTCGAGTGAGCCACTGCCCTTTGATGAATTCGTAGAACTGTTCATTTTCACGGTCGTGCGAGAAGACGCCATTCAACTCTTTGGGTTTCGCACCATTGAGGATCGGGAGTTCTTTGAACTACTTCTTGTTACCCCCGGCGTCGGGCCCTCGACGGCACTAGGCGCGCTGCGCACGATGAGCGTCGCGGAGATGGCGTGGGCGATCGAGTGTGACGACGCAAAGAAGATCGCCACGATCTCGGGCATAGGTCCAAAGACCGCGAGTCGCATCGTGCTCGAATTGAAGGGCAAAGTCACGCCGGAGTCGAACAAACGTGAGCCTCACGTGAACGCTGCCATTGACGACGCGTTGCGCGCTCTTGGCTACACCAGTCACGAAGTTCGTGACGCTCTTGTCGACGTTGAACTGCCGAGCGACGAATCCGCCGCGCTGCGCACCGCCCTGCAACGCTTGCGACGATCGTGACCAAGCGAGAGCTCGACCTCGAGCAGTTGCGCGACCACGTCGTGGCGCCTGAAGCCAGCGAGCACGAGCGACGTGCTGAAGTCTCCTTGCGGCCTCAGACGCTGAGTGAATTCGTTGGACAGCGCGATCTGGTGGGTCATCTACAGATTGTCCTCGGCTCAGCGCGCGCAAGAAATCAGTGCGCGGATCACTTGCTCTTCGCGGGCCCGCCGGGCCTGGGCAAGACATCGCTGGCGAGCATCGTGGCCAGTGAGATGGGTTCGGGATTTCGCGTGACGTCGGGTCCGGTGCTCTCGAGACCGGGCGACCTCGCCGCGCTGCTCACCGACCTTCAAGACGGCGACGTGCTCTTCATCGATGAACTTCACCGCCTTTCGCGCGCCGTCGAAGAGATTCTCTATCCGGCGATGGAAGATCTTCGCCTGGACGTCATGATTGGGCGCGGTCCTTCGGCGAGGTCTATTCGTCTCGATCTACCGAACTTCACGTTGGTAGGTGCCACCACGCGTACGGGCCTCGTCGCGGCGCCACTGCGCGACCGATTTGGTTTTATCGGTCAGCTTGATCTCTACGACGTTGACGAATTGACGCTCATTGCTCAACGATCGGCCGGACTTCTTAACGTGGCGCTCGACGCTCAAGCGGCGGACATCATCGCGTCGCGCAGCCGCGGAACGCCGCGTATCGCGAATCGTCTCCTTCGACGAGTTCGCGACTTCGCCTCAGTAAAGGGGTACGAGAAGATTGACGCCACCGTCGCCACTGACGCACTTGTGCTCTTTGGCGTTGACGAATATGGACTGGACAAGATCGACCGCAGGATCTTGAATCTTCTCTGCGATCAGTTCGCCTCACAACCCGTGGGACTCACGACGCTGGCCCACGCCTGCGGTGAAGAGCCTTTCACCATTGAGGATGCCTACGAGCCGTACCTGCTCCGCTCAGGCCTGATGGTGCGAACGCCTCGCGGACGTGTCGCCACCGATCGAGCGTACGAACACCTGGGAATTCAACGACGTCACGGGGGACTGGTTTAGCCGCCAAGCCGCCATCAACTAGAGTTTCTCTGTCCGTTAACGAAGGAATTCCTCATGTTGGTTGCAAGCGCAAGTTCGCTGATTATCCCTATCTACATCGTACTTTTCGGTGGTCTGTACTTCTTCTACTTGCGTCCTCGTTCACAGAAGCAAAAGGCCGCACGCCAAGACATGCGTAAGGTCGAAGTCGGCGAGCGCGCACAGACCATCGGCGGGTTCGTCGGTACGGTCATCAGCAACGACGGCGACTTCATAACCCTGCGCTCTTCGAGCGGTGCTGAGTTGGATTTCATCCCCAGTGCCATCGCGCGTCGCTACGACCCCGTTGTGCACGGCTCCTCCGACGATCACCCCACGGAAGGTGACGCGAAGTAATGCCCCCACAGGTTGGCTCACGACGATCGTTGATCGTCAGTCTCGTCCTCACTATTGCCATTGCGTTTGGAGCGCTCGCCACGACGTTGTCGCTCGGCTGGGGTCCAAAGCTCGGCCTTGACCTGGCCGGCGGACTTTCAGTTGTCTATAAGCCGACAACGCACGCAACGACGGCCGACATGCAAGAAGTCGTGACGATTCTCACGAACCGCGTCGACGGACTCGGTGTCTCTGGCGCCACGGTCAACCTTCAGGGTAAGGACGTCGTCGTCAGCGTGCCTGGCGTCACCAACGCCCGAGCCGTGTTGGCAGCTGTTGGCCAAACCGCTCAACTCCTCTTTCGCCCCGTGCTCTGTTACGCAAGCATCGGCGCGCATCCAAAGCCACTAGGTAAAGCCCCAATGCCGACGTGCGGTGCCCAATACGCGGCGACCGTTGCGAATCTCAGCGTCAATCCTTCGACGGGCGCCGTCGCAAGCCTTGCACCCGATCCCGCCTTTAACAACATCGCCACGACGAAGCCAAAGAATGACAAGAAGAACGATTACGTGATCTTGCCCGCGCTCGGCACGCCAGGCACGCGCTACGTATTGGGGCCAGCCCAGCTCACTGGCCACGCCGTGAAAAAGGCACTGGCGCAACAGAATCAGACCGGCGCGTGGGTGGTTAACTACACGTTGACCTCGACCGGTAGCCCGGCGTGGGACACCGTGGCACAGAATAACTTCCATCGACTACTCGCTATCGAACTCGACGGCGTCGTGCAGTCAGCACCCGACATTCAACCAACGCAAGCGACCTTTACGAGTTTTGCCGGTACCGGCGAGATTTCTGGTTCCTTTACCGAGCAGTCGGCCAAGACCCTGGCACTCGCCATGAACTTTGGCGCGTTGCCAGTACGTCTCCAAGCCCTCAACACCGTGACCGTCTCGCCAACTCTTGGCCACTCGGCACTGGTCGCGGGTCTCGGCGCTGGACTAGTGGGTCTCGCGTTGGTGTTGCTCTACACGATCCTCTACTACCGAGCTCTCGGTCTCGTGATCGTGCTCGGCCTTGCCGTCACGGCGGCGCTGCTCTGGGCAATTATCTCAGCACTCGGTCATACGGCCTTCGCGCCCAGTTTCGACTTGGCGGGTGTTACCGGATTGATTGTGTCCATTGGTATCACTGTCGACAGTTACGTCGTGTATTTCGAACGCCTCAAAGACGAAGCTCGAGCCGGACGGTCCGTCCGATCTTCGGTTGATAGAGGGTTCCGTTCAGCGTGGCGCACGGTCTTGGCCGCCGACACGGTCAGTCTTTTGGCGGCGGTCTTGCTCTACATCATCGCCGTGGGCGACGTGAAGGGCTTCGCGTTCTTCCTCGGTCTCTCAACGATCATGGACGTGGTGATCACGTGGTACTTCACCCGTCCACTCGTCATTCTCCTTGGTCGTAGAGGTTCATCGAGTACGTCGAAACTCTCGATAGCGGCCGGTATGCAAGCGGGAGCGGGAACACCAAATGAGTAACGACACCTTCGCGCCGGTCGACACGAAGACCTACGGTCGTATAGGACGCCTGTATCACGGTCTGACCACGGTGGACTTCGTAGGTCGCCGCAAGATTTGGTTCACGGTTTCCGTCGTCATCATCGTGCTCGGTATCGGATCGCTCGCGATTCGTGGCTTCAATCTGGGCATCCAGTTCAAGGGTGGCAGTTCGTGGGAGGTGCTCGCACCGAATACTTCCATTACGACAATGACGCACGCCGTTGAAAAAGCGGGACTGAGCAATCCGAGTGTTGAAAAGCTCGGCTCGGATACGTACCAGGTCACCGCCGATATCAATTCACTCTCGTCGACCAAGCAGGCGTCGGTCACCAAGGCGGTCGTCCACGCGATGGCGGTGGTTGCCAAAACTGACGGCAATCAAGTTTCAACGAGCAACGTGGGACCCACGTGGGGCAGTCAGATTACGAATAAGGCTATCGAAGCACTGATCGTCTTCTTCATCGCGGTTGTTGCCTACATCAGCATTCGCTTTGAGCCCAAAATGGCCCTTGCAGCGTTCATCGCCATGGTCCACGACTTGCTCGTCACCGTGGGCGTCTATTCGATCTTCGGCTTCCAGATAACCCCCGACACGGTGATCGCGATCTTGACGATTTTGGGTTATTCGCTCTACGACACCGTCGTGGTCTTTGACAGAGTTCGCGACAACACCCAAGGCGTTTTGAAGGGTGGAGAGCTCACCTACAGCGAAATGGTCAACCTTTCGATGAACCAAACGCTTGCTCGATCGATCAACACGTCGCTCGTGGCTATTTTGCCGGTTCTCGCTGTGTTGTTGATTGGTGCGGACCTATTGGGCGCGACGACGTTGCAGGACTACGGTCTTGCGCTCTTCGTGGGACTCATGAGTGGAGCCTATTCGTCTATCTTCATCGCGAGTCCGCTCTTGGCGGTAATGAAGGAGCGCGAGCCGCGTTACCGTGAACTGGCTGAGCGCGTCACTCATCGCTCGGGTCGTCGTACGCTCAACGCAACGAGCGCGGCCTTGATGGTGGCGACCGTGGGCGAAATGAACACGCGCCAAGCACGTTCAACGGGCGTGAGCGGCACCATTCAGCCGCGCCCTCGAAAGCAGAAGCGCCGTTAACTCGCCGGTAGGCTGACCCTATGGTTAGTCTCACTTCTCGCTCCACAGCCGATCCGGTGCTGTTGAGTTCGATTGAGCGGTTAATCGCGCGTTTTAACGAGCACCACGAGAGTGGGGACGTTGATCTCATCCGTCGGGCCGGGATTGCGGCAATTAACGCGCACGAAGGCCAACTTCGCCGCACCGGCGAGCCCTACGTCACCCACCCCATTGCGGTAGCTGGAATTACTGCCGATTTGGGTCTCGACGAGATCACCATTGCCGCCGCGTTGCTGCACGACGCGGTCGAAGACACCGGCGTTACCAACGAATGGCTCATCAGTGAGTTTGGCGCCCAAGTGGCTGCCGTGGTCGATGGCGTCACCAAACTCGATCGGCTCGAGTTCGACTCAAAAGAGGCCCAACAGGCGGCCACGATTCGCAAGATGTTCATCGCCATGGCTCAGGACTGGCGTGTACTGCTCATCAAGTTGGCTGACCGTCTGCACAATATGCGCACCATCTCGGTAATGCCCATGCACCGACAACGCGCCATTGCCCAAGAGACACTTGACGTGTACGCGCCACTCGCGCACCGTCTCGGTGTTCAACAGGTCAAGTGGCAACTCGAAGATCTTTCGTTCGCGACGCTGCACCCTAAGCGTTACGCCGAGATCGAGCAGATGGTCGCCGCCCGTCAACCTGAGCGCGAGGCATACCTCAGCGAGGTGATGTCGACGCTGTCGTCAAAACTCGCGGAGTTCAGCATCAAGGCCGAAGTTCGCGGTCGTCCAAAGCACTTCTGGAGTATCTACGAAAAGATGGTCGTCGGAGGCAAAGAGTTTGACGAGATCTTCGACCTCGTAGGGCTTCGCCTCATCGTGGAAGAAGAACGTGACTGTTGGGCGGCGCTTGGCGCTATTCACGCGTTGTGGTCGCCCGTCCAGGGTCGATTCAAGGACTACATCAACTCACCGAAGTTCAATCTCTATCAGTCACTGCACACCACCGTTATCGGACCTCGCGGTAAGTCAGTCGAAGTTCAGGTCCGTACGCAAGAGATGCATCGACGCGCTGAGTTCGGCGTCGCGGCGCACTGGAGTTACAAAGAGGGTGCCAGCGCCAATGAGATGGCGTGGATGCAGCGCCTCAGTGACGTCGAAGAAGAAGAGAGCGATCCAATCGCTTTTCTCGAGGCCCTAAAACTCGACCTCGGACAAGACGAGGTCTACATCTTCACGCCAAAGGGTCGCGTTATTGCGCTGATTGAAGGCGCGACACCCGTCGACTTCGCCTACGCGGTGCACACTGAAGTAGGTCACCACTGCGTGGGCGCCAAGGTCAATAGCCGCCTCGTTCCCCTCGACACGGTGCTGCGTTCAGCTGACGTCGTTGAGATCGTCACCAGTAAGAACGAGAATGCGGGCCCTTCGCGTGACTGGCTCAACATCGTCCAATCCTCGCGGGCCAAATCCAAGATTCGCCAGTGGTTCCAGCGCGAACGCCGCGAAGACGCTATCGAAAGTGGTCGCGAAGAACTTACCAAAGCGTTGCGCCGTGAAGGTCTACCTATTGCAACGTCACTCTCCTCGAGCGCCCTTGACGCCGTCATAGCGTCGCTGAACCTAGAGGACCTTGACGCTCTCTTTATGTCGATTGACAGTGATCAGAACTCGGCGCACGCCATTGTTCAGCGACTGGACCGTGAACTTAGAGGCGGCGACGCTGAACAAATGCCGACGACTGTCACCAAGGCCCCGCGCTCGAATCGGACGTCTCGAAAGACGGCCGGCGTCTACGTCGAGGGTCTCGACGACGTCATGATTCACTTGGCGCGTTGTTGCTCGCCAGTGCCTGGCGACAACATTATGGGTTTCATCACCCAAGGTCGAGGTGTGTCGATTCACCGTGACGACTGCTCGAACGCCGTGGCGCTGGCTCATCGTTTGGGTGAACGCATTATTGACGTCGAATGGGACGGTTCAGCCGGTGGTCAGTACCGGGCCGTGCTCGAGATTATGGCCTTTGATCGCTCGCGCCTGTTACTCGACGTGTCCAAAGTCGTTGCCGAGTATCACCTCAATATCATCTCAAGTAGTTCGACGACGTCGGGCGCGCGCATCGTTCGCATGATCTTTGACGTGGAGCTTGCCGACCCCACGCATCTGTCGAGTCTTTTGGTCGCGCTCAAGAGCGTGGACGGTGTCTTTGACGCCTTTCGTCAGTTGCCGGGGCAGAATAAGACCTCATGAGCGAATCGTCAGCGCCGTTCAAGGCGCCTATTGGCACCCACGACGTCCTTGGTCCCGAGTCTGCTCTGTGGGAGGGCGTCGTCGCGGTCTTCGCCGAGAGTGCCTATCGCTACGGATTCTCGCTCGTGATGACACCCATCTTCGAAGACGTCGGCGTCTTTATGCGGGGGATCGGCGAAGAGAGCGAAGTCTTTACGAAGGAGATGTACGTCTTTGAGGATCGCGGTGAGCGACGCTACGCCCTTCGCCCCGAAGGAACCGCGTCGGTGGTGCGCGCTTTCGTTCAACACTCTCCGACTACGCCTTGGAAGGCGTGGTACCTAACGCCGGCCTTTCGCTACGAGCGGCCCCAGAAGGGTCGTTACCGTCAGCACTACCAGCTCGGCGTTGAGGTGCTCGGAACCGACGACCCGGCGGTCGACGTTGAAGTGATCGCCCTCGCCGCTGGTTTCTATCGAACCATTGGTCTGCGACGTGTGAGTCTCCTCATTAACTCAATGGGCCACGCGGAGTGTCGCGCCACGTACGTTCAGATACTGAGTACGTATTTAGGAGCTCATCGAGACGAACTCTGTGACGAGCACCGCGACACGTGGAGCCAGAATCCTCTTCGGGTCCTGGACTGTAAGCGCGAGGAGTGCGTCAAGGTCACGTCGAAGGGTCCGATGTTGATCGATCACATCTGCGAGGACTGTCGCGCCCACTTTGACAAGGTGGTCGCGGGGTTGACGGCGCTCGGTATTGAGACCGTTCTCAGCCCGCGACTCGTTCGAGGCTTTGATTACTACAACCGCACCACCTTTGAGTTCGTCGCCGACGCCTTCGAGAGCGCGCAGAATTCAATTGGCGGTGGTGGGCGTTACGACAAGTTGGCCGAGGAACTGGGCGGTAAACCAACGAGTGGTATTGGCTTTGGTAGCGGCGTTGAACGTCTGTTGCTCGCTCGAATAGCCGAAGAGGTGTACACGCCACTTCTGAATCGCGTGCTTGACCTCTTCGTCATTGACACGTCGGGTGACGACGTCATCGGTGTCTTGGTGGAGAACTTGCGCCAAGCGGGCTACGCAACCGATCGTGCCTACGACCAACGCTCGATGAAGGCTCAGATGAAAGTCGCCGACAAGTCCGGTGCACGATACGCGTTGCTGCTGGGTCCCGAGGAGATCGCGTCGGGTGAGGTTACGATTAGAGACCTGCGAAGCCAGGACTTCGGGCAGACGCAAGTCCGCGTTGCCCAAAGTGAGATCGTTTCGACGATCGCCAAACTACTGAATAAGTGACGTGACCATGCAAAAAGATAATGAAGCCACCAGTCTGCGCGACCTCCTCTGTGGCTCAGTGAATGAGAATCACGTGGGTGAACGGATAAGTGTCTGTGGGTGGGTGGCGAAGCGCCGCGAACACGGTGAGCACCTCGCGTTCCTTGACGTTCGTGACCGATCAGGCGTTGTGCAAGTCGTTGTGGAAGGCTCCGTTGACGTGCGAAGTGAGTTCGTCGTTCGAGTGACCGGCACGGTGACGCCGCGCCCTGAAGGTACGGTCAATGACCGCCTGGCGACGGGTGCCGTGGAACTCAGTGACTGTGAGGTTGAAGTGCTCTCGCTCGCAGACGTTCCTCCTTTCCAACTTGACGATCGAGTCGACATCGACGAGCAGGTTCGTCTTCGTTATCGTTACCTCGACCTGCGTCGAGAAAAGATGCAACGCAACTTGCGTCTTCGGGCCAAGGTGAACGCTGCGCTTCGACGAGCGATGGACGCGCAGGGATTCTGCGAAGTGGAGACGCCTTTGTTGTGGGCACCAACGCCCGAAGGCGCGCGCGAATTCGTGGTTCCGTCGCGCCTTCGCCCCGAAGAGTTCTACGTGCTGCCCCAGAGCCCTCAAATCGCCAAGCAGCTTCTCATGGTCGGTGGCTTTGATCGCTACTACCAAATCGCGCGCTGCATGCGTGACGAGGATCTACGTGCCGATCGACAGTTCGAGTTCACGCAGCTCGACCTCGAGGCCAGTTTTGTGACCCAAGACGACGTGATGGCCTTTACGTCAGTGGCCGTCCTCGACGCGGCTGAAGCCGCCACGGGCGTGCGCCCGGGCGTTATTGGAAACATGACCTGGGCCGAGGCGCTCGATCTTTACGGTACGGATAAGCCGGACCTCCGTTTTGGAATGGTGTTACAGGATCTCTCTGACGTGTTCGCCACGAGCGAAGTCAAGGCGTTCGCGGCGCCGACGGTAAAGGCACTTCGCGTCGAAGGTGGCGCGAGTTTCTCTCGTTCCAAACTCGATCAACTGACCGATCACGCGAAGCAGCTAGGCGCCAAAGGTCTCGCGTGGTTTCGGGTCACCAGCGAAGGCATCGATTCGCCGCTCGCGCGTTTCCTTAGCCCAGAAGAGACCGAGGCTGTAGCGAACGTTGACGGGGCGCAGGTCGGCGATCTGGTCCTTATTGTCGCTGACGAGTACGCCGAAGCCTGTCACGTCCTCGGAGCGCTACGCGTGTCACTTGGATCGTTGCCCGTGGGCGAGGGGTTCCACCACTACGTGTGGGTCACGGACTTTCCGATGTTCGAAGGCATCGACGAAGACGGCAATCTTCAAGCCGCGCATCATCCCTTCACGATGCCTCACCCCGAAGACATTCATCTCCTGGAGAGTGATCCTCTCAAGGTTCGATCCCAGGCCTACGACCTTGTCTTAAACGGTTGGGAGCTGGGCAGCGGGTCCGTTCGTATCCACCGAGCGGATATTCAGTCGAGGATTTTCCGTGCACTGGGTATTAGCGACGAAGAGGCCGAGATTCGTTTTGGTTTCTTGCTCGGTGCGTTCAAATATGGAGCACCCCCGCACGCCGGTTTCGCTTTTGGTATTGATCGCTTGGTGGCGATTTTTGCGGGCGAGGAGAACATTCGCGAGGTGATTGCCTTTCCAAAGACGCAGTCGGGCACTGATCTCATGACTGGTGCGCCAAAGAGCATTGGTGCTCGTCAACTACGAGATCTGCACCTTCGTTTCACGCCCAAAGGTTCGTGACCTACGTCACTCTTTGACGACGTCGTGACTGCGCGCCTACGCGAAGCGGCACCGCTCGCGGAGTTGTTGCGACCACGAACACTCGACGAAGTTGTTGGTCAAGATGCATTAGTTGGACCTCAAGGTCCCCTTCGCCGATTTGTCGAGGCCGGGCAACTTACGTCCATGATTCTCTGGGGACCGGCCGGTACCGGAAAGACAACGTTGGCGCGCATTCTTGCGACCTCCGCGAACTACGTCATCGAGAGCCTTTCGGCGGTGTCGAGTGGCGTGAAAGACGTTCGTGAAGCCTTAGTTCGTGCGCGCGAACGTCTCGGTGAACAGGGTCAGCGAACGGTGCTCTTCATTGACGAAGTGCATCGTTTCAATAAAGCGCAACAAGACCTTTTGCTGCCCGCTACCGAAACGGGCGAAGTGGTACTCATTGGCGCGACCACCGAAAATCCCTACTTTGAGGTGAACGCGGCGCTGATGAGTCGATCAACCTTGTGGCGACTGAACCCTCTCAACGACGAGGCGCTTCGCGTGCTCGTGCAGCGTGGTCTCGATCTTCGAGGAGCGAGCATTACTGAAGAGGCGCTGAGCGCGATTACCTCATCGGCCGACGGCGACGCGCGCAGCGCTTTAACGACCCTCGACACCGCCATTGTGCTCGCTACCCTCGAAAGCAAGGGGGAGCCCGTTGACGTGAGTCATGTAGCTCGCGCGCGCGACGGACGCCTCTACCATCAGTCGGCTGACACTCACTACGACCAGATCAGCGCCTTCATCAAGTCCGTTCGCGGCTCCGACCCCGACGCCGCGCTCTACTGGCTCGTGACACTGCTCGAAAGTGGCGAAAGTGCGCGTTTCCTTGCGCGGCGTCTCGTCATTCTCGCGAGTGAAGACGTGGGGCTCGCTGATCCAACCGGCCTCCTCGTGGCTGAATCCGCCGCGCGCGCTGTTGAATTTGTGGGGCTACCCGAGGCTCGCCTCACCCTCGCGCACGCCACCATCACGCTTGCGCTCCTGCCAAAAAGCAATTCGGTGACGAGGGCGCTGGGCGCGGCAACCGCCGCCGTGCAGTCGGGGGGCTTCGTTGAAGTGCCCACGCACCTGCGAGACGCGCACTACGCCGGCGCCGCGAAACTTGGATTCGGCGCGGACTACCGCTACGCGCACGACTACCCCAATGGTTGGGTCGCTCAGCAGTACCTGCCGGATTCGTTTAAGGACTCGACGTTCTTCGATCCGTCGCTCTATGGACGAGAGGCGTCGCTCGTCGCGCAGTGGCGCGAGCGGACGAACCGTTCTCACCAGGGCGAACCACCCGCGCCAGTAGAGTGACTCAGGTGGAAGCGGCCCAACTTCGTTCAATTTTCCTTGACTACTTCGCTGAGAATGGCCACACGGTGGTGCCCTCGGCGAGTCTGATTCCTCACGACCCGACGTTGCTCTTCACCGTCGCGGGCATGGTTCCCTTCAAGCCGTACTTTTCGGGTGAAGAAACGCCGCCCTATAAGCGCGCGGTCTCGGTGCAGAAGTGCTTTCGTGCCGCCGATATCGAGAACATTGGCATCACGCAACGTCACCTCACGTTCTTTGAGATGTTGGGCAACTTCTCCTTTGGCGATTACTTCAAAGAGGGCGCCATAACCTACGCCTGGCAGCTAATCACCGAAGGTCTCGGACTTGACCCCGAACGCCTTTGGATCACGGTGCACGTCTCAGACGACGACGCCTCAGACCTTTGGCGCGACAAGATCGGCGTGCGACCCGAGCGCATACAACGACTTGATGAGGACAATTTTTGGACCATGGGCGAGGTTGGGCCATGTGGACCGAGTTCGGAGATCTTCTATGACAAGGGGCCCGAGTTCGGTGATGACGGCGGACCAGCGTTTGGCGGCGAGGACCGTTTCGTAGAGTTCTGGAACCTTGTTTTTACGCAGTACGAACGAGCAGCGGATGGTTCACTCACTGAACTGCCGAAGAAAAACATTGACACCGGAGCTGGCTTCGACCGAACGTTGGCAATACTGAACGGCGTCGAGTCGGTCTTCGCGACGGACTTCTTTGCTCCACTCATCGAAACCGCGTCGCGGATTCTCGACGCGCCCTACGGCAAGGATGACGCGGTTGACGTCGCTATTCGCCGAGTCGCCGACCACGGACGAGCGATGACGATGCTGGTCTCTGACGGCGTGTTGCCCTCCAATGAAGGCCGAGGCTACGTACTTCGACGGATCATTCGACGCGCGGTGCTCGCTTCTCGTCGCGCCGGATCGGAGAGAGCCCTCAGCGCACCCCTGGTTGACGCGACGATTGAAAAGTTGGGGAGTGCGTACCCGACACTCATCAACGATCGAGACCTCATCGTGGAGATACTCGAACGCGAAGAGGCCGGGTTTGCTCGAACCCTGAAGACGGGCCTCACGCTCCTCGAGAACGCTCAGCAAGACGTAATCAAGAGTGGTGCGACCATTTTTCCTGGTGACGTTGCCTTTAAACTGCACGATACGCACGGTTTCCCAATCGAACTCACCGACGAAATCGTTGGCGAGGCGGGACTGAAGGTTGATCTCGGCGTCTTTGACGCGGCCATGAACGCTCAAAGAGAGCGCGCCAGGGCGAGTGCCAAGACTTTAAAGGTGGCCGACGACGCCCAGTACCGCGACCTTATCGAGCGTCACGGAGCAACGGAGTTCGTCGGGCGCGACGTGACTCGTTACAGCATCGAGACGACGGTGTTGGCGGTCTTCTCGGACGAGAACAACGAAAGCGAACTCTTCCTTGACGCAACGCCGTTCTACGCGGAGTCGGGTGGTCAGGTAGGTGACACCGGATCGGTAGTGACCGAGACCGGTCGTTTCGAAGTGCTCGACACCCAAAACGTGGCCGGGGGACTCTTCGCCCATCGTGGCCGATTGACCGGTGAGATTCTTGCGGGTCAAGTGGCGATCGCGACGATTGAGCCCGAACGCCGCGAGGCGACGCGTCGTAACCACACCGCCACCCACCTTTTGCACGCGGGACTGCGTTCCGTGCTCGGCGAACACGTACGTCAACAAGGTTCGTACGTGGGACCTGAGCGTCTGCGCTTTGACTTCTCGCACGGTGCGGGACTGGCGCCCGAAGAGACCAAAGAGATACTGACACTCGTCAACACCGACGTTGTCTTAAACGAGCACGTCGACACGATTCAAACGTCGAAGAGCGAAGCCGAGACCATGGGCGCGGTGGCATTCTTTGGTGATAAATACGGCGACCGGGTGCGCGTTGTTCGCGCGGGGCGTCACAGTTTGGAGTTCTGTGGTGGCACGCACGTCGAACGACTCGGTGACATTGGTCAGATTCAGGTAGTCAGCGAGGCTTCAATTGGCGCTAATACTCGTCGTCTTGAAGCGGTGAGTGGCCTGGGGGCGCAACGTCGAAGCTACGAGATGGAGCAAGCTCTCGGTTCAGTTGCCACGCTCTTGAAGACATCTCTCGACGACGTCGTACCGGCACTCGAGCGCCTCTTCGATCGTCAGCGTGAAGTCGAAAAAGAGATCATCGCGTTGCGACAAGCTCAGCTGGCGCAGTTCGCCCAAGAACTTCACGCTCAGAGTTCTGGTGACGTGGTTGTTGCTCGCGTGGACGGATATCCCGGTGAGCAGTTACGAACGCTGGCCCAAGATTTACAACGCCGCGGACGTCGTGTCGTGGTGCTCGTTGGCGTGAGCGACGATAAAGTCTCGCTCGCGGTGGCGTCCGATGAGTCACTTGACGCCGCGAGTACCGTGAAGTCACTCGCCGCGCACGTGGGTGGTGGTGGCGGCGGTTCGCCGCGACTCGCTCTGGCTGGAGGACGCAATCCCGAGGGGATTGACGCGGTCCTCGTCGCGGCGAAGGCGCTCTAAGGGTTTGATGACACGAGTGCTTGGCATCGATCCCGGTGCGGTGAGATGCGGTATTGCGATTACCGATTCCTCGATGTCGATGGCTTTTCCTCGCCCGGCACTCTGGAACAACGAGACACTCATCAACGCGCTTCGCCTCTTAGTCGAAGAGGAGAGCGTTGGCACACTCGTCGTCGGCCGGCCGGTGGCTCTTTCGGGAAACGAGACGTCCAGCACGACCCAGGCTGACGCGCTGTATGAACAGCTTCTTGAGGTCTTCTCCGATCTGAAGGTGACCCAGTGGGACGAGCGACTCACGACCGTGGAGGCCCAGCGCTCGCTGGCAAAAGCCGGTATTAGGGCCAAGAATCAACGTGATCACGTCGACAGCGCGGCGGCGGTCATCATGCTGCAAAACTACGTAGATGGCCATAATGCTTCTTAGGCCACTGGGGCGAATTGTGCTGGGTGTGGTTGTTCTTATTATTTTCGTCGCTGGCTGGTTTTTCCTCCAGGTCGACCCCATCTTTGCCGGCAAAGGCAAGGAGGTCATCGTGACGGTGGCCCCGGGGGAGTCGCTTTCGGCCGTCGCGGGTGCTCTTCACTCGAAGGGTGTTATCGCCTCGCCGTTTGCCTTCCGTTTAGACAACCTGATACTCGGTTCACCGGTGCTACACCCCGGCTCGTACGAACTACGACAAGGCTCGAGCTTCGCGAGCGTTCGCTCAATACTGGGCAATGCTCCCAACGTGGACGTGGTGACCGTCTCGGCGGGTCTCACTTTGCACGAGGTAGCCGTGGACGTCGCGACGATGAAGGGGAACGCCTACGCGAATACGTTTGCCAAAGATGCCACCGCCGCCGTGACGCCGAGTCCGTACGGGCAGGGCAGTTCTCTCGAAGGACTGATTGGCGTGGGGTCGTACGTCATCAAGCCCACGACGACGGCGAGCGCGCTCGCGAAGGAGATGGTCAAGAGTTTCACCACAGAAGCCGCGTCGGTTGGTCTCACGCCCACGACAACGGTCGAGGGACTTGACGCCTACCAAATTGTTATCGCGGCGTCGATTGTCGAAAAAGAGGGCTACTACCCGAGCAACATGCCCCAGGTCGCCCGCGTTATCTTCAATCGTTTGGCCCGAGGAGGACCTCTCCAAATGGACGCGACGGTGCTCTACTCTTTGGGTCAAGATGGTGGAACCGTGACGCACGCGATGCTCCAGACCCCGGGGCCCTACAACACGTATCTCAACTCTGGTCTCACCCCCACGCCGATCTGTGCGGTGTCCACTATCGCCCTCAACGCCGTCTTGCACGCACCAGCCGGACCGTGGCTCTACTTCACGGTGATTGACAAGAACGGCGACGAAGCCTTCTCCACCACGTTCGCTCAACAACTAAAGAACGAGAGTCTCGCGGCGTCCAGGGGGATCGGGTGAACTGGCGAGTGGGTGTTGTAGGTTCACCCATCGAACACTCTCGATCGCCCCAACTTCAAGTTGCCGGATTGAAACTCGCTGGCCTTGAAGGTAATTCGACGCGGGTTGAACTTGGTCTACGTGACGCTGATCAGTTGCGGGAGCTGTTGACGTCTCGCTTTGACGCGATATCGGTGACGAGCCCATTGAAGCATGCAGCCTTCGAGTGCTGTGACGAACTCTCTGACGTTGCTTCTCGTACGCAGTCCGTGAACTCGATGTTGGTACGTGACGGGAAGATTCTCGGCGCTAGTACTGATGGTGAGGGATTCATTGAGGCGCTGAACCACGAATTCGGACCGGTCGTAGAGAACGCGCACGCCGTGATTCTTGGCTCGGGGGGAGCGGCCAGTGCGATCCTTGACGCGCTGGTCGATCACGGCGTCGCGTCAGTGGTCGTGCACGGACGCAACGAAGAGAAGGTTAAAGAGCTCACGAGTCGCTTCAAGAACACGTATTCGAGTTCCCTCGTCTACCGGCCCGTCGATCTCATTATCAACACGGTGCCCGTCGGCGGCCGCGGAAGCGAAGCGTCCGTGTTGCAAGGCGTGCACCACGAGAGCGTTGCCGTGGACATCACGTACGACCCAGTTATCACCGAGTGGCGCAAGCTCTACCACGAGGTTGGATGTCGCACGATGAACGGCTTGGCGATGCTGGCTTTTCAAGCGGCGCTGCAAATGCAGTGGTGGTGGGACGTACCCTTAGAGGGGCCCAAACTTCTCGAGGTACTGCATGACTGACACGCTGGCTGCGTTCTCTACCCGCGTTCGAACAAGGGATTCCTTCGACAGTGGCCTCTTTTTTGGCATGATCGCGTTAGGCGTGACGGGCGTCATCATGATCTACAGTGCGACTCGTCAAGCTCTCGTTAATGGAGGTTTCAACCCTCACTACTACCTGGAACGTCAAGGCATCTTCGTGTTGCTCGGTATTGTCGCCATGTATATCGTGTCGCGCATCGACTCTCGTCGATTCGAAATCGCCGCGACACCGCTGTACGTCTGCTCATTGTTTGCGCTCGCGGGCGTCTTCGTTATAGGCCAGAGCGCGCTGGGCGCGCAACGCTGGTACAGCTTTGGCAGCCTCATTCAAATTCAGCCGAGCGAGTTCACCGTCTTATTCCTCGTTCTTGCGATTGCGACGTTCTGTGCTCGTCGACCCGAAGGTCTCACCATGAAGGACGTCATGCGGCTGCTCGTTATGGCGGCGGTACCTCTTGCGCTCATCGTCAAGCAGCCCGACCTCGGTACGGCGATCATCATCGTGATGATCACCGCGGCGATGCTCGTTGTGGCTGGCGTGCCACCGCGATTCATGTCGCTCCTCGCGGTACTCGGATCGGTTGGTTTGGTGGCCGCGATTTATCTTGACCTCTTGCAGAAATACCAGATTGACCGATTCACGTCGTTTCTGAACCAGAACGCCACAAATCCGAGTCAGACTCTGGCCGCGCTGATTTATGAGGTGAATAACGCCAAGGGCGCCATTGGTTCAGGGGGTCTTCACGGCGCTGGCTTCTTTCACGGCCTTCAGACGGTTCTCGGCTACGTTCCCGAGCAACGAACGGACTTCATCTTCACGGCCATTGGTGAGCAGTTGGGATTTATCGGGTCGGTCCTCATCATCGCGCTTCTCGCCTTCGTGGGCTTTCGCATGTTTATGATCGGCAAGAACGCCAAAGACACCATGGGAAAGCTCATTTGCATTGGTGTGTTCATCTTCTTCGCGTTCAGTTGCTTTGAGAACATCGGCATGACGATGGGCATCATGCCGGTCACGGGTATTCCTTTACCACTTCTCAGTTACGGCGGATCCGCGGCGCTCGTGTTCTTTGTTGCCGGTGGCATGGTCCTCTCGGTGTCGCGACGTGTCGGCAATTAGGGTTAGCGCGTGATGAGCGACGACGAGATTATCGCGGATCAAGCAATCCCCCTTGACGGGCCAGTGGACAGTGAGCCCAGTGAGACTGCTCCCGAGGACGTTCCGTATCAGCTGATGCACTTTGAATCGGTGCTCTATGACCTTACGGATCCGTCGCCCATGGTCCATCTCGTAGAAGCGGCGTCCCCCTACCGATTCGTGGTCATTCCTATCGCGCTGGCTGACGGCATTGCCCTCCAACACGCGCACAGCGAAGTAGAGAGTCGGCGTCCCGGTACCCACGAGCTCATGACGACGATCCTCACTCGTCTCCAAGGTGAAGTAATTGCCGCGCGAATTGTTCGCTTCGAAGGCGGCGTCTACTTTGCGGAACTCGACATTATGACGCCAAGGGGACGCGAAGTCTTTGATTGTCGCGCGAGTGACGCGATGTCGATGGCACTTCGCCAAAGCGTGCCGGCGCCGATTCTCTGCTCTGAGAACGTGCTCCAGGCCTATTTGGCTTGAGCAAAATGGACGGCGACAACTTCGCCGCCGCGTTTCTCGGTGTTCCCTTCATCGGATATTCGTAGCAATATCGCCACGATGAGATAGTTCGCGACAAGTGAGTTAGCGCCGTAGGCCATAAACGGCAACGTGATACCGGTAAAGGGCACGAGGCGCAGAACGCCGGCCATGATGAAGAATGCTTGAAAGCCCATCAGCGCCGAGAGGCCCGTCGCGGCGAGTCGCACAAAGTCCGACGAAGCGCGCTGGGCGATACGAAAGCCCTCGCCTACGAACATCGCAAAGAGACACAACACGAAGATGACGCCGAGGAATCCGAGTTCTTCGGCCACCGCTGCAAAAATCATGTCCGACGTGATGTAGGGGATGTTGCCCGACTGACCAAGGCCGAGTCCGGTGCCGGTGACGCCACCGGCAGCGATTGAGAACCAGCCCCACGCCAGTTGATGTGACTGGTTTGGATCGACGGACCACGGATCGAGCCACTGGCTGACGCGCTGTTGCACTTGAAAGAACAACTTGTCCGCGATGAACGCCCCTCCCACCAGGAGTCCAAGACCGAGTAGTAAGTAGGTCTTGAGGCCAGTGGTAATCCAGAGCAGGGAAATGAAGAGCGCGAAAATCAAAATCAAGAATCCGAGGTCGTCTTCCGCGCCAATGATCGCCACCGACAAACCCCACGCCATGAAGATCGGGATGAGGACCCTTGGGGGCACGACGCGCCGCGCCCCGACACGCAACGTTGGCGTGGAGAGGAGTTCTCGATTCGCGGCGAAGTAGGAGGCGAAGAAGAAGATCAGAAGGATCTTGGCGAACTCGACGGGCTGGAACGAAAAGGGTCCCAGAGGAATCCAAAGTCGAGCGCCATTCACCGTCTCGCCAAGGTGGGGCACAAGTGGTGCCGCCAGGAGAACAATCGCGCCAACGAGCGTCAGGTATCGATAACGGTCGAGGTCGCGGACGTGACGCACGACTTTGAGCGTGACGGCGACGCCAACTGCGCTAACCAGATACCAGAAGGCCTGCAGGCTCGCGTAGTGAGGATCCCACCGGGCGATCTCCACGTAACCAATGCCGTTGAGCATGGTGGCGATGGGCAGCAACACTTCGGAGGCGTTCGGCGCATAGAGCACGATCGAGAAGTGCATGAGCATCGAGATAACGATGACGCCGCCAAGAAAAAAGAGAATGTGGGTGGGCAAGTGGCCCTGTGCGCCCAGTGAGGCCAGGACGTAAAAAGACGTCGTGATTATCCACGCCAGGGCCAAGAGTCCCAGCTCGGTGTAGCGCCAATTACGCTTGGTTCTAGGCGCCGTGGGCGCCGCGCGTGCGACGTCCGGACTTGTGTGTTTCGCCACGTTTCAACAGTAGTCGTACGATAGTTAGAAGTAATTGACATTATGGAGAGAACTGACTGTCGTGGGCGTAGATCTATCGTCGTTTGGACCTGAGAGGTTCTCTAGCCGTGAGTTATCGCGCCTCGAGTTTGGTGCGCGTCTTTTGGACCTGGGCGAAGATCAGAATCTGCCGATTTTGGAGCGCTGCAAGTTTGTCGCAATCTTTGCGGACATGGTGGATGAGTTCTTTCAAGTACGCGTCGTAAGCCTCGAAGACAAAGTCGCGGCCGGTGTGCAGACAGCGTCCGTTGACGGTGTACGACCGCGACAGCAACTCGCGTTAATTCGTGAACGTGTCTTAGAGCTCGTCGAGCGTCAAGACCGACTCATGCTCGATTCGATTCTTCCTCAACTCGCTGACGGCGGTATCGAGATCGTGGGGTACGACGATCTCGACTTTGAGTCCAAAGAGATTCTTGCCAAGTACTTTGACGAAAATGTCTATCCGGTTCTGACGCCGTTGGCTGTCGATCCGGGACACCCATTCCCGATGATTTCTAATCTCTCGCTCAATATTGCGGTGTCGGTGCGTGACGAATTGACGAACGATGAGCGCAGCGCGCGCGTGAAGGTGCCGAACTCGTTGCCGCGTTTCTTAAAGTCTGGGCCTAACCAGTGGTGCATGCTCGAAGATCTGATTATTGCGCACCTCGGGCGACTCTTTCCCGGTATGTCGATTGGCCAGGCCGATCTCTTTCGAGTGACACGAAATGCGGACCTCACGTTGGAAGAGGACGAAGCGGACGATCTCTTGGTCGCGCTTGAGGTGGAGCTTCGCCGTCGGCGCTTTGGCGAAGCGCTACGTGTGGAGATCCATCGAGGCATGTCCGAGGAGTTTCTAAAACTCCTTGTTGATCAGCTGGAGCTCGATCCTTCGAACGTCTACGTGACCGACGCGATGTTGGGACTGAGCGATCTGTGGAGTCTCTACGCGATCGATCGACCAGAACTCAAAGGTGAAGGCTGGTCGCCGCTCACGCCTAAGCGACTCCTCGACGGCGATCACGTGGGCGACGTCTTTGGCGCTATTCGCGATGGCGATATCTTATTGCACCACCCCTACGAATCTTTTACCGACTCGGTGGAGCCCTTTACCTCACAAGCAGCACTCGACCCCAAGGTCGTTGGTATCAAGCAGGCGCTCTATCGCACGTCGGGTGACTCGCCCATCGTGGCCTCCTTGATTCATGCCTCCGAACGGGGCAAGCAAGTGGTGGCTTTGGTTGAGCTGAAAGCTCGCTTTGATGAGGCGGCGAACATTGAGTGGGCCAAAGCGCTCGAAGACGTGGGCGTGCATGTGGTCTACGGGATTGTTGGTCTCAAGACTCACTGCAAGATCACCCTGGTGCTTCGTTCCGAAGGTGAGACCACTGTTCGTTACGTGCACATCGGCACGGGAAACTACAACGACAAGACCGCACGTGTCTACGAAGATTTTGGCCTCTTGACCTGCGATCCGGCCATCGCTCACGACGTGGGCGAGCTTTTCAACTTCCTCACGGGTTTCGCGCGCATTGGCAACTACGAGAAACTCATCGTAAGTCCGCTCTCAACGCGCACGCGCGTCGTTGAGCTGATCAACGCCCAACGCGACCGTGGAGCGCTCGGCAAAATTGCGATCAAGGTCAACGGGCTCACCGATCCCACCATCATCGACGCGCTGTACGAGGCGAGCATTGCGGGCGTGGAGGTTCGTCTCGTCGTGCGCACACTCTGCTGTTTGCGACCAGGCGTGGCCGGACTATCGGAGAACATTAAGGTTCATTCACTGGTGGGTGAGTTTCTTGAGCACTCGCGAATCTTTGCCTTTGGTCGCCAGGGCGATCCTGATTTCTCGGTGTACATCGGTTCGGCCGACCTCATGGAACGTAATCTCGATCGACGCGTCGAAGTGTTGGTGCCCATCGAGAAGGCCGCGTTGCAGAGCGAACTGCTCGAAGCCTTTGAGATCACGTGGCAGGACGATCTCTTTACGTGGGTGCTGGGAACTGATCGTAGGTGGCGACGCTTGCAGTCCGTGAATAATTTTTCAGCTCAGCGTGAGTTCAAACGCTTGGTGATGGATCGGTCCCGGTCACTTTCGCAGGTATAACTTCGGCTGGACGACGCCACTGCAGACTTGCGTAGGCGGCACCGCCCAGAGGAATGGGAATCCAGAAGTTGACGAGACGATAGGCGAGGACGGCCAAGATCGCTTGACTGTGGGGCACACCGAATCCCACCAACGTCGTAATGAGGACACCTTCAATGATGCCCAGACCGGCCGGCGTGATGGGGATCGCCGCCAACACGTTCGCGAGTCCGTAGGCGACGAGAAGATCGATGGGTGAGACGACTGCCCCAAAGGACCAGAGGAAGACCCACAGGCAAGTGGCGTCGAGGAGCCAGTTGAGCGCTGCCCAAGTGAAAGCCCACCACAACGTGCGACGATTATTTATCAGCAACGTGATGCGGTCAGCGACTTTTTTTAAGAGCGCCGTGATGACGTCGGGATTCACCGATGGAATGTGACGGGCAATGGTGCGTATCCATAGGTCCGCGCGGCGCTGTCCGCGCGTGATGAGGAGAATCGTGCCAAAGAAGGCCATCAGCAAGAACACGCCCGCCAGGGCGGCGAAGCCGTAGGCGGGGTTGAAGCCATCGAGAGGGATTGAGATCACGAGGACGATCCAGAAGATGATGTTGAGGACGACGGCCGAGCCAGAACCTTGTGCGGCCAGGCCAAAGGCGTTGGTGTCTCGTGGAACGCCGAGTTCGTTGAAGATTCGATACGACAGCGCCCCTGCGGGCGCGGTGCCGCCCGGAACCACGTGGCTGATGGCGAGACCGGCCATATTGACCCGCAGTGTGTTGTAGCGACTTGGCGCGTAGGGGTAGAGCACCGTTCGGGTCAGTTCAACGTAGGCCAGTATCGCGCCGACTTCAAGCAGAACGGCCACGGCCACGAGAATTGGGTTCACGGTGGCTAGGAGAGGCAGTGAATGGCGCGCTGAACCGAACTGGGGGAGTACGAGATACTCAAAAACGAAGATCAAGGAGCCAAAGCTGAGAATCAGGCGAATCTCGCGCGGTAGTGCGAGGCGCTTCTTTGGGGCTGCGTCGGGCATAGGGCTTCCTCAAGGGTGCCACGTTCTTTGACCAATTCGGTGGAACACGACTGGCCAAGTCTAGGTGAACTCGTAGAATTCCCTAATGCGCACGCTCGTCGTACTCCCCACCTACAACGAGATTATGAACGTTGAATTGATGCTGCGAACCCTTCGTGAAGTGGTGCCCGAGTGCCACGTGCTCGTCGTTGACGACGGCAGTCCCGACGGTACGGCACAACGCGCGCACGCCGTCGCAGCGGAACTTCAACAGATTGACGTCTACGAGCGCGCTTCCAAGAGCGGACTCGGCGGCGCGTACCGCGCGGGTTTCGCGTGGGGTCTGGAAAAGGGTTTTGACCACATGGTCGAAATCGACTGTGATTTTTCGCACGACCCCAAGGCGCTGCCCGAACTACTCGTGGCGGCGAAGGATCACGAAGTGGTTATTGGATCTCGTTACATCAAGGGCGGCCACATTCCCGCCTGGGCTCTGTCACGTCGACTGTTGTCGCGCGGTGGTAATCAATACGCGTCGATCGTGCTGGGACTGAACGTCGCCGACTCCACGTCGGGATACCGCGTCTACTCACGGTCGGCCCTAGAGAAGATCGAATACCAGAGCGTCTCCGCCGACGGCTACGGTTTTCAGATCGAGATGACGTACCGAGCGCGCAAGAACGGCGCGTCGATTATCGAAGTACCAATTTCCTTTAAAGACCGCCTGCGCGGCGAATCCAAAATGTCGAGAGCCATTGTCGTCGAAGCGTTGGCCATGGTCACGAAGTGGGCAGTTGAACGTCAAGTGAAACGGGTGCGACACTTTCGTCGTTCGCGACGTTAGACGCGGTCAACCAGTAACGAAGTGAGGACGGCGGCGAGTTTGTCTTTCGTTTCTTCGCGTTCAGCACTGGGATCGGACTCACTAACGATGCCCGCCCCGGCCCACGCTTCGAACTCGCGACCCTGAAGAAGAACGCCGCGAATCCCTATCCACCATTCGCCGTCGCCCTGTTCGTCGATCCAACCGAGGGGACCGGCGTAGTGACCTCGATCGTGTTCTTCGAGACGACAGATGAGCTCGTAGGCGCTCTCGCGAGGGATTCCTCCCACGGCCGCCGTGGGGTGGAGCATGCGAAGAACCTCGAGGGCGTCGGGGGCTCGGCCGACGTCGTGGCTCTTCGCGGTAATCCACGTGCCGAGGTGGGCCACTGTTCGTAACGCGACGATGGTCGGCTCGGCGTCCGCGTCAATGTCGTCGTAGACGTTGGCGAGGTTCTTGACGATCTCGTCAACAACGACGCCGTGCTCGTGCAAATTCTTCGAGCTGCCGAGCAGCCACGTTTCATAGTCGTCGGGGGCAACGTTCGGGGGCAACGTGATCGTTCCGGCAAGAGGGTGGCACTGGATCTCGTCGCCACTTCGCCGCACCAGTAACTCAGGACTCGCTCCCACGTAGCGCCGTCCATCGGGCGTGGGGAAGCTGTAGAGCGTGCAAATTGGCTCGCGGTGGCGCAGTCGTTGGAGAATGGCTGCGGCGTCGATGACCTCGGGTACCGATCCCAGAACAGCTCGCGCGAGCACGACTTTGACGATTTCCTTGCGTCGAAGAATCTCCACCGCAAGGGCCACGTTGTGCGCGTACTCTTCGGGCGTTGGTTGGAACGTCAGCGAACGCAAACTCTGCGTCTCTTGGGTTGGATCCTCAACAGCGTTGAGAAACTCGTGCCATTTCGTTGAGCCGTCGAGCGCGCTCAGCCACGTCCCGCCAGATTTGATCTGCGTGATACAGAACTCGGGAATTTGAAGCTCACCTGGAGCGTTGCGGTCAAAGGGGAGCGACGCGAACGCAATGATCCCGGTGCCCGAGGGTCCATCGTCGCCCTCTACTACGTGGCGACGCAGCGCCGCTCTCGCATCAGTGGGTTGATTGAGGCCGCTACTTAGGTGAACGCGCTCTGCCACCGCTCCGAAACCAACACGAAGCACGTCGGGCGTTTCGACGAGCCATCCGTCGCGGGCACCTAGTGCTCTCAGGGTGTCGAGGCGAAGTGGCGCGATCGAGGATCGGACGAATCTCACGAGGTCCTCGTCGCGAGGAACTGTTGGCTCAACCCGCCCATCACCCGACGATGATTCACCGAACTAAAACCTGCTCGGTTCAACATGGCCGCAATCTCCTTTGACGTTGGCAGGTACGCCGTCGAGGCCGGAAGGTAGTGATACGCCGCGCGATCGGAAACGAGTGAACCAATGAAGGGCACGACTTTACGAAACCAAAGTCGGAAACCTACGCGCAAAAGTCCCGACTCGGGTTCGGCGACCTCGAGTAGTGAGAGTCGACCACCGGGACGTAGGACGCGCGCCATCTCTTCGAAGGTTTTGGCAAGGTCGGTGAAATTGCGAAGTGCGTACCCACAGGTGACGCCGTCAAAGCTGGCGGTGCGAAAAGGAAGTTTTGAGGCGTCAGCTTGCACCCGCTCAGGCATTGATTTGCCAGCACCGAGCATGTTGTAACTGAGATCGGTAGCGACGGCGCGCTGTCCTTGTCGGTGGAGCTCGCGGGTGAAATCCCCGGTTCCCGCGGCTACGTCCAACACGACGCTGTTCGAGGCCAGGCGAAGATCGCTGACCGCGCGGCGTCGCCATCGTGCGTCAAGTCCGAACGTCATGAGTTTATTGACGAGTTGATAACGAGAAGCAATTGCGTCAAACATCGAGCGGACGTGCTCGGTTTTGGCGTCACCCTGGGGAAGGGAGGTACTGGTCAAGGTTTTACTTGTAGTAGCGAGAAACGATTTGAGCGACGCACGAAGGTTTGACCGCGTCCTTGACTTCGACGACGACGTCGAGGACAACCTGAACGCCACCAGAAACCTCTTCGACGGAGGCGAGCGTGGCGCCGGCGCGAATCTGTGAACCTACTGGCACCGGTGCTGGAAAGCGAACCTTGTTGGTGCCGTAGTTGACGCCCATCGTCACGCCGTCAACCTTCATGAGACCGCTCAGCAATACCGGCAGTAGCGACAACGTCATGTAGCCGTGCGCGATGGTGCCACCGAAAGGGCCGGCGGCGGCGCGCACTGGATCGACGTGAATCCACTGATGATCGCCCGTGGCGTCGGCGAAGAGGTTGACTTCCTCTTGGGTCACAGTTCGGTAGTCGGAGTAGCCGAGATGTGTGCCAACAAGAGCCGCGAGTTCTTCAGTGTTCTTGACGTGAATAGTCATGATGTACCTCCCTTACAACTCTATCTTTCGCGACGTCTTCGCCAATTCGTCACAAGACGAGCCGTAGACTCGTCTCATGAGTTCATCGGCGACACTCCCGCACCATCGCCAAATAAGTGACGGTGGCTTTCGTGCGGCGCTCTTTGGACTTTCCGACGGACTCGTGACGAACGTGTCGTTAATTTTGGGCTTCGCCGGAGCGAATCCGGGACACAACGTGGTGCGACTCGCGGGGCTCGCGGGGCTCGTTGCGGGAGCATTTTCGATGGGTGCTGGTGAGTACGTTTCGATGCGAGCTCAAAAGGAACTCTACGAATACGAAATTGGCGTTGAACGTCACGCTCTGGCTACCGATCCGGTCCAAGAACAAATCGAACTTCGCGATATTTTCATCGGCCGAGGCATTGAGGCGGAACTCGCTGAGCGACTGAGCGTTGACCTTATGCGAGACCCCGAGATGGCGCTTCGTACCCACGCTCGTGAAGAACTCGGCGTGGATCCTTCCGCCATTGGCTCGCCGTGGATTGCGGCGTCCTCGTCCTTCGCCTTCTTTTCGATCGGCGCGTTCATTCCCCTTTTGCCGTGGTTGATCACATCGAGCGGTAATCCGCTCTGGTGGTCAATTGGCGTTGCCGCGGCGGCGATTGGTGGTGTGGGTGGGGCCGTTGGTCGCTACACCCACCGAGGCATCGTGCGCCCCGCGATGCGCCAACTCCTGATCTGTGGTCTTGCCGCGGCCGTTACGTTCGGCGTGGGTCGATTAGTGGGTGTCCACTAAGGCCGAGTAAAACGAACGAGTCGGTCTTCTCGTTCTAGAAAAAAACCTAACGACACGTAGAGCTTCTTCGCTGGTTCATTTGATTCATCGACAAAGAGGACTGCGTGACTCACGCCCTTTCGATACAAGACGTTGAGTCCCTGCGTGACCATGACTTTGCCCAGATGATGGTGTTGAAAATCGGGGTGCACTGAGATGACGTAAATCTCGCCGAAACGATCGGGGTGCAACTCGTGGACCTTGGTCCAGCACGAAGCCGCGACGCGTCCGTCAATCTCCAAGAGCAGGAAACCAGAGGGGTCAAACCAAGGCTCTTGCGTACGCTCGTCAAGGTCTCGCAGATGCCACGCTCCCTGCTCGGGATGGTTCGCGAACGCGGCGTTGTTTTGTTCGAGCCACGCCTCTTCGTCACGGTGGACTTCAAAGTTTCGAAGTATCGCTTCGTCCGGGACCTCCACGACGTCTATGGGCAGTTTTACGCGCATCAGTTGCAGCATGCGCGTGACCGTTCCATTCACGTAGGCGCAGGTCTGGGGTCCGCGGGTCCACCAGTCGATGACGTCGTGGGCCACCAACAGGTGCGCTAGGAGATCCTCTTCGAAGTCGCCGCCACACATTTCGACGATGGCGTGTTCGTCGCCGGTAGACATGGCGTACTTCGTCAACTCTGGACCTTCGTAGTAGAGCCAGTGTTGAGCGCGCCAGCCGTGTACGACCGTTCGGCGGCGCCCTTCGTCGATGGCTTCACGTCCGAGCCGCGACTCAGTGCGGTCGAGCAAACTCAGTACGTCGAGGCGTTGTTGGGGTGTGAGTGAAAGCACGCACCACCAAGTAGAAGCCATAACCGAACTCTACCGGCGGCCTCTAAAGTATCCGGCCGGCCACACGACTGAGTCGACGCAACAACGCACCGACCGTTCGCTCGGCGGCGACGAGCTCGGAGTAGACGTCCGGCGGCATTGCGTCACCCTCGGTCTCAACGAGTGTGGTGATGCGAAGAGAGAGTTCCGTCATGGTGGACGTGATCGTGTTGAGTTCGGTTTGCATGCTCATTTGTGGTCGCCCTCGAAGCAGCGGCGATTTTCGCCGCACTGGCGCATACTGTAATAGTCGATGAGTGAATTAATGAACGACGTGGAAACTGGCACGCTGGAATGGTCAGTGATTCAGGCACGAGGTGCTGATTCGGAGTCTTTTCTTCAAGGTCAGCTCAGCCAAGACCTGACGAACCTCGACGAGGGGGGCACGTGGTCCCTGCTACTCGCCCCTGACAGTGTTGTCGTCACGTCGTGTTTCGTGAAACCTGTCGAAAATGGTTTCGATCTGTTCGTTCCTCGCGCACTCGGCGACGGCGCGGCCAAGCGCCTCAAGCGCTTTCTCCTTCGCGCCAAGTGCACCCTCGACGTTGTCAACGCAAGCGAAGGTCCTTTCGCCACGTTGGACGAATTGATCGATCGGGGGTGGCCCAGTGAAAAAGAGTTCGCCAAGTCGCTCACGCCTCACAGTTTTGGTCGCGCGTTCGTTGACGCCACCATTTCATTTCAAAAGGGATGTTTTACGGGTCAAGAACTCGTTGGTCGACTCGACGCTCGTGGTTCGAGTGTGCCGTGGCGGTTCGTTCGCGTAAGTGCCCCGAGTATCGAGCGAGCTGAAAACGCGTTGAAGTCGAAGGGTCCCGAGGGGCCACAGGGCGTGACGAGCGCGACGACGCGCGACGGTCGTTTCGTGGGTCTGGGCATTGCGCATCGGACACTGCTGAGCGCACCGACGAGCGGCGACGACGCCGAGGTGGCGATCGAAGAGATTGACTGAGTCGATTTCGATTGCGTGAGTAACGTACAGACTGTGGAGATGGTCCGTGCGACTGACGACTGAAGGTCTCTTTATAAAGATCTCGGGCATCACTACCGAGGACGACGCGCTTTTTTCAATTGGACTTGGCGCGAGTGCTGTGGGATTTGACTTCGCGTTGACGTCACGCCAAATCTCGCCCAGCGCGGCGCACGACATCGTACGTCGTTTACCCCAGAGCGCGGCGTCCGTGGGCGTCTTTCGCAACGAGCTCCCTCAGAGAATTGTTGAGATAGCGAACACCATTGGACTGAGTGCCGTGCAGATCGACGGACCGATAACGAGTGAAGAACTCCACTACGTGTGCGAACGCGTGAACACGGTCCTTCGAATGGTTCCCGACGGTACCGAACGACTTGGTTTGCCACCAGGGGTTGATTACCTGGTCTTACCCGAGACTGACGAGCACGACGCACTTGTTGACGCGCTCGAACTGCTGATGGAATCTGGACCGCGCGTGCCGCTTATCGCCTCGGGTGGCTTAACCGCGTCCAGCGTGGTGGACGTTGTTCAGAATTTCCCGGTCTTCGGGGTTGACGTGCGCGGCGGCGTGGAGAGTGCACCAGGTATCAAGGATCCTGTGATGCTCGGCGAGTTCATTGCCAACGCGCGTTGGGCGTACGACAACGCGTACGTCGAACGACACTTCGACGAGTGGACGCTGTAGTTAGGCCGAAACTCGTCGGAAGACAACGCTGCCGTTGTGACCGCCAAAGCCAAAGGAGTTGGAGAGAATCACGTCAACCTTGGCGGCGCGCGGCGCGCCGATGACCACGTCGAGTCCGACGGCGGGATCGATGTCGACGGTGCCTGCGGTTGGGGGAATGAGTTGCTTTTGCAACGTCAACACCGAGGCGACGCCTTCGAGTGCGCCCGCGGCGGCGAGTGAGTGGCCGAGGTGACCCTTAATTGACGTGACGGGTGGTACCGCGTCGCCAAAGACGTGGCGCATGGCCACCGACTCAGCTAAGTCGTTGAGCGGTGTTGAGGTGCCGTGGGCGTTTATGTGCGAGACGTCACTCGTCGTGACGTCGCCGTCGGCAAGTGCTAGCTCCATGCAGCGAATAGCTCCACGTCCGCTCGGATCGGGCGCCGTGATGTGATGGGCGTCAGCGGTAGAGGCCGCGCCGATGACTTCGGCCAAAATCGTGGCGCCGCGCTCGAGTGCGTGATCCCACTCTTCAAGAATCAAAATGCCCGCGCCTTCGCCCATGACAAAGCCGTCGCGATTCGTGTCGAAAGGTCGCGAGAGATCCTTGTTGGAGAGCGCGGTCATGTTGCGAAAGCCAGCTTCGGCGATTTCGACGATAACTGCCTCGGCGCCGCCGGCGACGGCGACGGTGCATCGACCTGACGCGATGAGACGAGCGGCGTTGCCAATGGCGTGCGTACCGGCGGCGCAGGCGGTCGTCACGGTCTCACAAGGTCCGCCAAGGCCAAAACGCATCGACACCGCGGCGGTGGCGGCGTTGGGCATCATCATGGGAACGAGGAAGGGTGAGACCCGGTCGGGACCCTTCTGCGTGAGGATGACGTCTTGTTCGAGCACGGTCTGTAGTCCACCAATGCCCGTGGTGACGATGCTGCCAGCGTCCTCAAGAGGACCACTCAGTCCACTGTGACGCCACGCTTCGTCGGCCGCCATAAGTGCGTACAACGCGAAGGGGTCGAATCGACGAAGCTCCTTGGGGCCACCAAGGTGCGACGCGTCAAAGCTGCCAATACGTTTTGAGTCAGGTGCGTGCGGTTGCAAGAGCGCGTCCCACAACGCGTCCACACCCACCCCGGCGCACGACAGCGCACCAAGACCCGTGACGGCAACTCGGCGCCCTTGCACCGGTCCCGAGGGAGTTACGGCAACGCGCACTACAGCTTTGCGTAGATCAGTTCGAAGGCCTCGCCGACGGTTTTGATCTCTTTGAGTTCGTCTTCGCCGACCTCAATCTCGAAGGTCTCTTCGAGGGCCATGACGAGCTCGACGAGGTCGAGACTGTCCGCGCCTAAGTCATCGCCAAAGGAGGCCTCGAGCGTGACTTGTGCAGGCTCGACGGCCAATACTTCGACCGTGTCTTCAGTGAACTTTGCGAATGCTTCATTGCGATCCATGGGGGTGCCCCTCTTTTCTGTCGCTCTATCGTACTCAATGACTTCACCATTCGAACGACTTAGAGACCGAGTGCGAGGCCTCCGTCGACGGCGATCACGGCGCCGGTGATGTAGCGAGCTTGGTTACTGGCGAGGAACCCGACAACGCCAGCGATATCAGAAGGCTGACCAACGTGACCTAGTGGGATCATGGCGGTCAAAGTTTCTTTCGCCGTGCCGAGATCGTTGGTCATGTCGGTGTCGATGAGACCAGGCGCGACGACGTTCACGGTGACCGAGCGTGAAGCGACTTCCTTTGCCAGTGAGCGCGCGAGGCCTACAAGCCCGGCCTTGGCAGCGGCGTAGTTGGCCTGTCCGGGCACGCCGAGGAAAGGGGAGACTGAGCCAATGAAGATGATCGAACCCGAACGCGCGCGTACCATTGACGCCATTGTCGCGCGCGCGGTGAAGAACGCTCCGTCGAGATTTGTTGACAGCACGTCGCGCCACTGCTCGTCGGACATGCGCATGGCGAGGCCGTCGCGAGTGACGCCCGCGTTGACTACGACCACGTCAACGGGACCGAACTCTTCGATGGAGGCCTTCACGGTGTCGTTCACGGCCGCTGAGTTCGAGACGTCTAGGGCGACGGACTTCGCGCAACGTTCTGGCGCGACACCTGAACGAGAAAAGGCAACGACCTGGTCGCCCTCGTTGATGAAGTACTCAGCTATCGCGGCGCCGATGCCGCGACTGGCTCCGGTGACTATGACGTGGCGACTCATAAGACGATCTCCTGTAGTTCGAGAAGGGTTGACGGAGCGAACTGGCGCTCGAAGGGACGGATGCGCTTGGTGAGACTCGTCAAGACGCCACTGGGTGGCATCTCAATCGTGATTTGAACGCTTTCGGGCAGATTCAAGGTGGCGTCCAAGAACTCGACGGGCGAGGTGAGTTGGCGACGAAGTAACTCGCGCCACTCTTCGGGTGAACCGTGAACCTTTGCGTCCACGTTCGAAATCAACGTTGCCTCGGTCGAGCCCCACGTGGTCTCATCCAGAGCCGCGTCCAACTCCGCTTGCGCGGGAGCCATCAAGGGTGAGTGAAATGCTCCACCCACGGCGAGTGGGGTAGCGCGCCGCCAGCCGAGTTCCTTGTGGCGCGCGAGTAAGTCATCGAGACCCGACCGCGTTCCACTCACCACGATCTGTCCGGTGCCGTTGATATTGGCAACCCAGACGTCGTTCAGTTCGCTCAGCGCTTCACGGGCACCGTCCTCACCACCCATCAGGGCGACCATTGAACCTTCGTGCGCGTTGGCGGCCCGTGACATGGCCGCACCGCGAACAGCGATCAGCCGGGCGCCCTCTTCGAGGGTGAGGAGACCTGAAGCCACCAGTGAGGAGAACTCGCCCAAACTGTGACCCACCAGGTAGCGCGGACGCAGGCCGAGGTCGAGGAGCTCGTAGTAGCCAACGAGTGAGAGCGCAAAGGTGGCGAGTTGCGCGCGATCAGTGCGCACGACGTCCTGGTCACTCGCTTCGAGCAGCAGCGCCGCGACGTCGACGTTGGCGACCTCGCTCACGCGACCTACGACGTCCCAGTGACGAGAGGAGTGCCAACCGGCTCCGGCACCACCGGCAAGTGAACCCTGTCCGGGAAATAGTGCGACGACGTCGTCACGAAACGAGAGGGCCGCGCCGTCAATCATCTTCTAAAGGTAACAGTGCCCGGAGTGGGACTCGAACCCACACACCCTCTCGAGTAAAGGCTTTTGAGGCCTCCGCGTCTGCCGATTCC
>Ga0208357_1000015_pt1 | contig 137578 bp, 114 predicted proteins | sample NGESurdeep092012_6_FD_184487 | JGI IMG/M metagenome (GOLD analysis project Ga0208357, IMG submission 184487) | Arctic peat soil microbial communities from Barrow, Alaska - NGEE Surface sample F52-2 deep-092012 (SPAdes) | ecosystem: Environmental > Terrestrial > Soil > Wetlands > Peat ...
GAAGTTCTGGTTGAGCGTGTTCTGCGAGATCAAGAACCGCGGCGTCGATGACGTCTGCATCGCCGTCTGTGACGGCTTGAAAGGCCTGCCGGAGGCGATCACGACGACCTGGGAGCTCGCGACCGTCCAGGCGTGCGTGATCCACCTGATCCGCAACACATTCCGGTTCGCCTCGCGCAAGTACTGGGACGAGATGAGCCGCGACCTGAGACCCGTCTATACGGCACCGTCAGAGGCAGCCGCAAGAGAGCGCTTCACCGAGTTCGACGCGAAGTGGGGCAAACAGTACCCGGCGATTAGCAAGCTCTGGGAGAACGCCTGGAGCGAGTTCATACCGTTCCTTGACTACGACGTCGAGACCAGGCGCGTGATCTGCAGCACGAACGCGATCGAGTCGCTCAACGCCCGCTACCGACGCGCCGTCAGAGCCCGAGGACACTTCCCCAACGACACGGCGGTGCTGAAGTGACGGGGTCCCGGTAGGTGGTCCAGGTGATCTGGGCCCCGAGTAATGGACCGCGCGTGTGCGAGTTAGGCGGCGATTAGCTGGTTGTTGTGTAGGGTCTCATATTCGGTGGGTGTGAGCATTCCGAGGCTTGGGTGGCGTCGCTTGCGGTTGTGGAAGACCTCGAGGTACTCGAAGATCGCGTTGGCGAGTTCCAGCCTGGTTCGCCACTTTTTTCGGTTGAGCAGCTCGGTCTGCAGCCTGGCCCAGAATGACTCCATCATGCCGTTGTCATAGGCGTCACCGATTCTGCCCATCGAGAGTGCGAGCCCGGCCGTCCTGATCCGCTCGCTGAAGGCCCAGGACGTGAACTGGCTCCCGTGGTCTGCGTGCACAATCGTGCCATTGGGTGGCTTGCGGTTCTTGACCGCCATCGCGAGTGCGCTAGTCACTAGCGAAGTGGCTTGACGGCTGTCGATCGACCAGCCGACCACGCGGCGGGAATGAGCATCCAGGACCGCGCAACAGTAGAGCTTGCCCTCCCTTGTCGGATGCTCGGTTATCGGTCAACCACAGCTGGTTCGGTGCGTCGCGCGCGAACTGCCTGGCAACGAGGTCGCTGGCGGCCGCCCCGTCTGGTTGCGGGCCGCGTCGCCTGCGCTTCGGCGCCGGCAACCCCTGGATGCCCAGCCGGCGCATCGCGGCCTTCACGGCCTTGAGGTTGACCGTCATGCCGTATCCGAGTCGCAGCTCCGCGGTGATCCTGCGCTTCCCATAGGTGCCGTTTGAAGCGCGGTGGATGTCCGCGACGAGATCGTCGAGCTGTCCCTGGCGCAACTGGCGGATCGACAGTGGCCGCGTCCGCCAATAGAAGTAGCCCGACGGCGCGACGTCCAGCAGTCGACAGCACGCCTTCGCTGAGTGTCCCTGCCCGGCCAGGGACTCGATCACCGGGTAGATCCTTTTGGGCGGACCGCACGCCGCCCTTCCTGCTCCTCAAAGATCGCGGAAGCCTTGCGCGTCAACTCCAGTTCAGCTTCAAGCTCCCTGATCCGGGCACGCGCCGCAGACAGCTCGACACGCTCGCCGCTACGCACTCCGGGACGTTCGCCGAGGTCGACTTCGTCCTGGGCGATCCAACGGTAGACGGTAGCTTCGGAGACGTCGAACTCCTCGGCGACCTCTAGAGGCCGCCGTCCACCAGACCGGCACAAATCGACTACGCGACGGCGAAACTCCGGCGAATACGACCTCGGCATGAACCTCTCCTTTGGGCAATCATGCCGCCCACCCTCTCACAAACCCAGTCCATTACTCGGGGCCCAGATCACCTGGACCACCTACCGGGACCCCGTCAACGGCAAAAGTCACGGTCTGTCTCGGCGAGCACCTATACGTATGACGATCGGGACTACGCAACAAGATGGGCACCCCCATCAAGTCGGGGGTGCCCATCCCACCAGTAACGGTGCTACTTGGCTGTCACGGCCCATGTGCCTTTGACAAGCACGCCTTCTTTGAGGGTTTCGGCCGTCGCGAGCACGACACTGCCTGTCTTACCCGCCTGTCCGAGTGAGCCTAGCGCGGGATCGCTCGACAAAACGGATTTTACGTTAGTGCCACCTTGCTCGAATATGCAAAGATTGCCAGGTTCCGCTTCCGGGTTTTCAACGTTGCTTGTGGTCGGACAACCTCCTCCCGCTCCGTTTTCTCCTACGAGTAGCACGTGTGCGGTCGGTGCTTCTGTCAGTGGGATCGTAAAGGAGATCGGCGCATATATAGCTTCTGTCGTGCCGAGGCCGATAGCCACTGGGACACCGGCTGCGCCCCATGCGCCCTTCTCGGTCTGTCCACTGGGAAGGACACCGCCGGCGGTCCAGGGGGAGCCTTCTATGCCTTGTGGTCCTTCTTTGCCTTGTGCTCCTTCTTTGCCGGTCGCGCCGGTCGCACCTTTGTCACCGGTCGTGCCCGTGACCCCGGTTGCGCCGGTAGCTCCGGTCGCGCCCTGCGGTCCTCCTGCTCCTTGGGGTCCTGTCGGACCTTGCGCCCCGTTCTTACCCGCGGAGCCGGCCTTGCCTTTGAGTGCTGTCAGGACCTTCGGGCTGATCTGTTTGGTTGAAGTGATCACGTATTTGCTTGCCGCATATGCGCCACCGGTCATCGCGAACACCAATGCGAGTGTCATCGCGATGTTCGTGTAGGTAAGGCGTCTGCGTATCCTTGAGAACATTGAGGTTCCTCTCATTCCATTCCAGCGTGCGGCCATCACAGCCCAACGCAAAATTTGGGTCAACGACTACGGCTTCTATCTCCCCCTCCGTGCCGCCCCCTTTCCGCTCGGGCTACTCTTGCGTGCCTTCTTCTTGCTCGGCCCAAACCTCTTCCGCGCACTACGCTTACATGCCACGCGCTTGTTCTTGGGTGACTTTTCGCAAGCTTTGAGGGCTCTCGCGAGTTGCTGAGCCCGAGTAAGCTTCTTGGGCGCTGGTTTCCCCGATTCCCTCGGGAATGCGATCTTTGGAACCGGTAGCTGTTCAACGACAGTTGGGCGGAATAGAACGGGTGTCCCTCCAGTCACGAACAGCACCGGTTCCCCATAAACAGTATGCGAAGCACCGATGACATAACCGCTCGACAGTGTGATCCGATAAGCATAGGTGGTACCCGGCTGCAGCCCAGACAGTGCTAGCGACTCTGGAACAGCCGTTCCTTCCCCACCAACGGGCCCTGAGAAGACGATCCCATATTGCGTTAGTGCGCCATCGTACACGCCGAGTTCGAATGCGTAAGTTGCGCGCTGACCATCCGGATCGACGGCTCCTGTGATAGTCGCGCTAGTCGCCGTGACACCACCATACCCACCCGTCTGCGCCGAAGGATTGGGCGCAGACGCAGTCATCAAATGCCCTTCAAGTCCTTCTTCTTCACCGCCTTCGGGTTTGCCTTCGTCTAATTCATTGTTCGCGACAAGTCGGAAGCTATAGGTGGTCTGCGGAAGCAGGCCTGTGACTTCCTGGATGACTCCGATCAACCCGTAATACCGGATCGCTTGCTCACCTTTAGTACTCATGATCTCTGAGCATTCAGAGAGCTCTTTACATGGCCCGTACTCAAAGTGGTAGCTCGTCACCGCGTGCTCAGGATTCACGGAGGCGCTCAACACGGCTGACTGATCCGTTTCGAACGATGCGCTAGGTTCACCAGGGACCTCCGGTGGCGGGGTAGATGTATGGAAGCTCACTACCGGAGGCCCACTTTCGATCTCCTTTTCTTTGTTCGCTTCTGCTTCGGCTTCGGCCTCATCATAATAACTTTGATTAGGTTCGATGCCCGTAAGCACATAGTGCATTGGTTCCAGAATTTCGCTTTCGCTTGGCCCGAAAGCCAGCCCAGTCCGCGAACCAAGAACCGTACTCGTACCATACCCAAAAAAGCCCGTCGTAGACAAATCTTCAGGATCCACTTCACCACACAATCGCGCACTCACAGCTAACACTTCTTCAGTCGCACACGTCCTAACCACGGGCGACACAACCGGCACATAAGCCTGAACTTCGTGAACCGCCTCAGCGTCAGACACATACAGCCGATCAATAGTCGCGGCGTTAAAGCTGAATGCGAGCCCTGTCGGCAAATAGGGCATTTCACCCGAGGGCGGAGCGATTGTGCCGCCCTGCTGATGTCCGCATTCGGCACCCTGCGTATCGTACAGCGCGCCATGAGGTGTCGGTTCCAGGTCGATAACACCCAGCCGTTCGTATGGGTCCAGAGCGATTGCATCTATGCCAGAACTCGATGGGTCTATCACGCACGACTGTAGCGCACCGCTTGCATTGTACTCGTGTACTCCCGGGACGGCGCTGTCGGTAACGAACACAACCCCGCTCTTGTCGACCGCCACACCAGTCTCAAAACCTGTTGAGGACAAGCCGGCAAGGGATACTTCACCGACCCATTTACCATCCGTTTCAAACTTTTGCACACGCCCTTCATCCCCCACATACAACAAATGATCTTCTGGACCCACCGCTAGCAGCGTACCGTGAGTTACCGCGGCCAATTTCTTAAACTCTCCGTGCCCGCTACCTTCCACTCCTGCTTGGCATTCGGCCTCTTCGGCATCCGTGCAAATGTCGCCTCCTTTCTTATTTACACCAGCACCGAGCATCAAAATGAACCCGCCCAAGGCGGTAAACTCCTCGATGCGATTATATTCGGGCTCGAGGACATACACGTTCCCGCTAATCGGATCGATCGCCAAATCCTGAACGAGATTCATCTGTCCGGCGAGCCCGGCTTTTACTTCGTTGATGTTCTTGCCCTTGCGTTCTTCAGACCAGCCTTCACCAGCCTGGCAAGTATTTCCTGACGCCGCGGTGCAAACGTTCTGTTCGGCCTGTGAGCTATCTTCATTTTCCTTGGTCTTGTTCACTTTCCAACCGAACATAAGTACGAATTTGCCTTCCGAGCTGAACTCTTGAACTCGCGAATTGCTTTTGTCTGCTACGTACACGTCTCCGGTTTGGGAGTTCACCGCGAGGCCTTCGGGGTATTGGAAGCCGAGGGGTTCGGTGCCTATTTCGCCGCCTTCACAGTTGTCCCCTGATTCTTCGGTACATATGTTGGCATCTGTGGTTCTGTCCACTTTCTTGCCGACGTGGTAGGAGAGGGTGAATTTGGTGGGAGGGCGTGCGGCTGATGCTGGTACTGGCATTATGGTGGCCGTGAACGTCATGCCAAGAACCACCATTGCTTGACGAATGTTAACGATCATCACCCAGCCCTCCTGTTCGTGCTGGTGTTGTTTTCTACAGTGGCGGTACTGGCGTTGTGTTTTGGCCTTTTGCTCTGTTTGGCTTTGCGCGTCTTCTGTGTGTTGTCGGCTTTGTTTTTGGGGCAGCCCGTGACGGTGATTTGTGTGTTTTGTTTGACGACTGCGCCGTTTTGTGCGACGAATTCGGTGGGCATCTTTAGTTTGGTAGTTGACTTGCAGAGACTGCCGATTGCTGCGAGCGCGGAGTACTTGCCCTCGGGCAGGTAGAGCTCGAATGTGTTGACGGGTACGTCGGGGACGGTCTTGAATGTCGAGCTTGTGATATTCGTCTTTTCGTTGATGAACGTTGTGCCAGTCAGATCGACGCGTACCCCGTCGCCTTGCAAGACCACAATTAGTGATGGAAAGGATTCCCCTCCGTGGCTGACGAAGTACACTGGTCCTGCGAGGCCGACGGGCAACAATGGTGTGGATGCTCTTACGACTCCCACGATCGATTCCTTCGGGCAGTCAGCTGGGTTAGTATTGAACGTCGCGGCAACACAGGCCTTCTGGAGCGTGGAGAGCCTCGACGGTAGCTGCTTCGGGAGATCGACCTTGACGCGAGCGATGTTTGCATCGTTGCCGAGTGCGCCCTTGGGGTAGGAGAGCTTGGCGTCCAGGCTCGCGCCCTTCGCGCGACTGGTATTACCTGACGTACTCACCTTGAATGCCGGTTTGAACGCCAGGCTCTTGCAACCGGCGACCGCAAACGGGCTCGAAACATTTGTTACGGTGTCCTGACTGCCTGAGATCGCGGCTGTGATCTGTTGCCCCGAGCAGTTCGTTGGGTTGAACATGAAGTTCGGCCGATCGATATCTACCGTGACGCGTTGCAAGCGCAACGGCACCCCGAAGATAATCTGTGGCAAGGCATACGGCCCTGTTTCATCGGTCGTGACAGTCAGTGTCGAGTTTTCGGGATCCACATTGATCCGTGCCCTGACGATCACCAATCCGAGGTTGAACGGTCCCGCGACCGCGTGTGTAACGATACTCAGACCGAACGGTGCACCATCGTGTGGCCCGGTCAAGTACACGGCTCCTTCGATTTCAAAGGGGTGCGAACCGGCACCCGAGGCTACCCGCGTGCTCCCGATCTTCGAGGCTTCGGGACATGTACCTTGGTCCGCCTGTGGTTCCGCGCACAGTGGAACGTTTGCGAGTATCCCCAATAGACCAGGAGGCGTATGCACTTGTATGCCCTTCACATATTGTTCGCGATCTTTACGTGATAGATTCAACGTAAACGAACTGAACTGACCCGCCTGCGGAGTCACGGTACCCGCCACGAGGCCAGGGGCAAACGGCTGCGGATTTGCACATCCTTCGACGTTGAAGTACGAGGAAGGCCCGGCATCGGGTGTTCCCGCTACAAATATGCCTTCAGGCGTCGTGCCAGGCGCACTCCACGGTGTGAAATCTGCTGTCGTGACCGCCGGCCCGCAGACTGCCGAATTGTCTACGGATGCGCGCGGCCCTCCGTTCAGGTTGATCTTTACTTCACTGACTGGTGCCTGCACGATTTTCTGTACCACGGTCGTCAATTGCCCTGTCGCTGGGTTCGCCTCCACATCGAAGGGGACCTTGAACTGGATGCCTGCGTCCGCGAATTCACCCGTGCCACCGAGTTCGAGATATAGCTTGTAGATGTTCCCGTCCAGCGCATCCTGTTCAGTGCATGCCGCCTGGCTAACACCGCCACATCCTGGTCTCGCGAGGTATACGTGACCTTCCACAGGAGACGCGAGGTCCGGCGTGATCGCCTTTGCCGTCCCCACGGTCGACGCGGCTGGACAATGACCAGGCGCCAATTGCAGTTCGCCGTTCGCGCCGATTTCTTCGGATTCGCGGCCGGTGATGTTGATGCCTTCAGGCCCAAATTCTTCACACGCCTGAATGCCGTCCACCGCACCGGGTGATATCGACATGCCCTCAGGCAATGTGACCTTCGTTTCGCTCAACTGAGGCGCAGCAAGTGTTTCGGGCGTCTCGACCTGCGGGACCACAAGATTTACGCTCACTCCGGTCGGCTCATCGGCTGTAACCGTTTCGGGGCGTACCTTAATTTCTGTTCCTGAAAGGAACTGAACCAAGTTGCAACCCGTGACCTGGGGCAATGTCGTCTTGGTTTCTTCATATCCTTCATAGTGCCCATTTGCATCTACCTCGCCCGGTTCCTCCCACGAATCCGCTCGTATATACGCAGGCTCCGGGCCGGTCGCACAATCGGTCGACATCGTCAGGAACGGCACTTCGGGCGGGACGCTAGGTTCGCCACCACGATCGAATACGCAACCCGAGAACAATGCTGTATTACCGTGTGAGCTGGTCGAACACTCCAATCCCCGCATCGCATCATGGCTTTTCGCTCCCGGGACGCCCCAGAATGTCTCTTCAACGCCTACCAGATTCTGGCTAGCCGGAATATTGTTGCTCTCCACATCAAAGCCATAGCCGGCTTCCGTGCGTACCAGGTGCGCCGTCTCGATAAAACTGACGTTTGCAGCCGTCTCAAGTACAAACTCAGCCGTCTGGCCAGCCTCCGGCACAACATTGACGATCGGTCCAAGCGCTTCATGGCCACCGAGCCATTTCAAACGGTAAAACCCGAGTTGTGTCGAAGGGGGACACTTTTCACTGCCGCTGACCGCCACCGCAAGCGGGCAACGAGGCACGGCGACCGGATCGCCAAGCAAACCTGGTGGCAGATCGACTATCACATCCTTTGGGTCCCGCGTCGGATCAATCAATGTCTGATGATCAGACCCGAATTCTTCTCTTTCTTCGCTCGCAAATTCAATCGTCGCAGTCAATGCATTCGGATGACCACCAGCCTGAGTAAAAGGTGCTGGATAGTTTTGGAACACGTGGATAGTTTCGTTGTTACTCGTTTCCTGCGTTTCAACAGTTTCTGTCGGTTCCAATTTGAATTGTGTGATCCCGAACGCCTGGCCTTCACTAGCATTCGCCACCATGGGCGCACTCATACCCAAAACGATAATCGACGAAGCAACGCAGTACGTAACCCCCAGAGCCCTTATCCTCATGGCCTGTCCCCTCCAGACGCCTTCCCAGCACGGTGCACGTACCCTGAAGCCTTACCTTTCTTCTTAATCTTTTTCTTGTTTGTCTTTCTCGGCTTGCCCTTCTTCTTTGGCTTGGCTTTTGCCTTCACTGGTTTAGAGACCGGTGGAGCGAAATTGCCACCCGGAACCTGAGGCACACTGCCCGGCACGAGCAACGGCGCCGGGTTCGTCAACGGCCCCTGACACCCATCACCTTCACATGGTCGTGGCAACGCCGACGCGAGCGGAAAACCTCCGTCCATACGCGCATCATAGATATCTGTTGCTCCATCAGTATCCCCGGGAACCAACCCTTGGGCCGTAGTAAAGAAAATATTGTCACCATCGGGTGACATCACCGCACAGCAATCATTCGTCTGCGCATTACCACTCGAAACCAACGAAACAATACCTTCATGCCATTCGTAAATATTAACATGACGGTTGATCGCCGCAGGCGAAAGTGGTGCCGAGCTCTCGAACACAATCCTCGTACCAGCTTCATTCATTGCACGTGTACGCATTTCATGCTGTTCGTACACTCTGTCGCGTTGACCCTCATACGGTTCAATCGCCGCATCAGCTACCGTCGGTTCCGTCGGAGTATCGTCGCTGTTGCCATTCGCGTCATGACCTCCTTCGCCGATAGATACACGCTCAAGTGTCCCTGAAACCGCTTCGTAACGATAGACATCCCTGGCATTATTCGTGTCGTTTGCCAGCAGTCGTCCGTAGCTTGAGACGAGCAACACGCCGCCATCGGGTGTGGACTGCGCTTCAGGTTCCACTCGCGACCACAACCCCACATCTTCCCTTTGAGCCGCGAACCCTTCATTTGCCGGACAGCGTGAGTCCGCCGCGATACCAGACAACCCTTCTCCCGAGGTTTGTGACGGCGCCGAGCAAAGATCAGCAACGAACACGAGCTTCCCCGACGCACCTTCATACATGTACAAGTTTTCCGCACCCCTCACCGGCTGCGACTGTGCGCCTTCAGCTTCCGCGTCCTTCGGCCCTTCGCTCGTCAACACACCACGCGCAACGAAATACACACGCGAACCATCCGGCGCCACCCTGACCACACCCTGCACTTCAGCAGGTTCCATACCCTTAGACACCTGAACAAGAGACGTAACCTTGCGCTGAGCCACTTCGCACGCTTCCGCTTCACCACCAGGACAACCAACCTTAGCCATATAGAGATCATTACTCTTATCCATATCCGTGGACGCCAACGATTCCACCGTCGTAAAGAACACCACCGTGCCCTCTTCATTGGCACCTTCAAAAGACGCAGGCGCCCGCTTTGCGGCACCCGGACAAGGGACTTCCACACACGACTCCGATTCCGACAATGGAGCCGATATTTCGAGCGTGCTCGTGCCATTCAGACGCACAAACAACTGTTTAGGATCGTGCACGTTGTTAAGACATTTTCCCCCTTCGGCCGGATCCACACTATCCGAAAAGAAAATCTCACTTCCACCGGCGGAAATAGTATTAAACATCCTACGACCACCAAACGTCGGTTCGCAGCCCGGATCAATAATGTTGCCCTGATTATCCAACGCGATCAATCGCAGACCCGCCGGTTCTTCATGACATCCCCTCAGCAACTCATAGAGCTGCTCAGCAGATCCTTCCCCAGGGGACAACAAAGGCTCACTACCGACTTCGTTGATCAAAATATGACAAAGATCCGCGCTCGCACCCGGATAACTCACATTCAAAGGCTGCCCATTAACCGCCGTTATCCCGCCCCCAACAGGTTCCCAGCTTTTTTCGGTATCAGGCACACTCGTCGCATGCACCAAAAACGAGTTTTCTTTGAATTCCGCACCGGCATTCGGTCCCGGATAACCCTTGAACAAAGTGTATTCCAAGCCCGAGGAAAAGTCAGCCGTAAACCCTGCCGGAACAAGCGCAGCAGGTGGCACCAACGGACTCGTCACCCAACCACCCGTCCCACGCTGCGCGAAATACGTATTACCCAGCGCACCACTAAACAATGCACCCGCAAACGCACCCTGAGACACGAAAGCGACGCCTTCACCATTAGGCGCCACAGCACTCGTCTCAGCAACACCGTAACCACCCTTAAACGACGGACTCACCTGCTCATAAACACGATCCGCCGGCAACCCAAATGCCTGAGACGCGACACCACAACAAACACACAACACCAAAACCACCACACCAACAGAAAAAACCCCCCTCCTCACCATGCTACCCCTCACCCTCATTCTTAAAATCCCGATAAAGCTGTTCATTCCCTTAGGTATCTCAAGCGGTCCTGCGAATGTGTGCCTCCGAGCGAGGTAACAAACCTCGCTCGGAAAGCACATATCAGATCACTATCAGCAAACTACAATCCTTACGAGGCCGCCGTCGCCGCTTTTGCTTTCAGAAGTCCTTCTCCCTGCAGATGGCCCGTTGCTTCTTTAGTAAAGGTACAGGTAGCCTCTTCTTTTTCTTTTTCTTGTTCCACTAAGCTGAAGAGCGCTAACAATTCAGTCGCCGTATTTTCTAGGAGAGCACTTACTAACCCTACACATTCATCGGTCGTTTCGCCAAGCAGCGTTTTACAAACGACCTCATAACCAGGAAATCCCGATCCAGCTTCAGTTAGGTGAAGTAAGAAAGTTGTCCCTGCATCTAACACTACTTCAGCTAACCACGGTAGATGCACAGGCCACACCTTCGCTCCTGCTTTTTCGCAGAGACCCGACCCTTCACATTCAAGCGCTAAACTTCCCGTGCCTAACGCCGGCCCTATGAGTTCTTTTGCTAAATTTAAGACTTCTGTAACTAAAAAGTCATTTGCGCTGTCGAAGACACCATCAAGGATGCCCGTACAGGTTACCGTGGCTTCCCCCAGGCTGGTTAAGTCCGTGAGCGCCAGCATTCCCGTGCTTTCTCCGGTTTCCCCGGCTTTTGCTGCCACTCCACCAACTAAGAATTCCGACACGGCGAACGCAGACGATGCGACGACCGCGCTAAGCGCGAACACCGCAAAGAGCGTTAGCCCGAGTATCTGAAACTTCTTCATAGTTCTCGTTCTACCTTTCCCTCGTCCAAGGCTTGGTTGGCCTCTTTCCGAGGCTTGATGTGGCCGACGAGAGCACTCGTTCTAGGTCAGAGAGCGCCAAGTCCGGCCCCTATGTGCTAGTTGCCTTAGTCCGAACCGCACACCAGACGCGGAACTTCCCCAATAGTTCAGGATCATTCTTGCCTCTCGCGTGCTGAAAGTCCAGACGTGTTTCCGACTACCGGTGGCCTCGACTCTACGGGGTCTCTGTGCGACGCCACTGGCGTCGCCTTTCGCAGTATGCGCATCCCCGGTTTTGGCCTCCTTCTTTGCTGCCTGGCTTTCCTAGATGAGCCGATGGAAGACTTCAGAGCCCCAATCCGCTGACTCTTAGCCTCCCCGACCCTTACTTCGACCCGTGATCCCAAGTTCTGGATATCGGGTTAGTAGGCACTCTTGCACACAGGGGCCATAACGTCAAGAGGAAAGTTAGCTACTGTTTCCCAGTCCTCGGAGGCATCTAGCCCTCGGTGCAAGCCGAAGAACATGGCGAACTACACCCACCCACTATCCATTCCGCCCTCACAAGACGCCTACCTCGCGGCAACGGACTTCCTCAGCCCTGAATACGTCGACCCACCCGACCGAACTTGGTTGGCCTGAATTCTGACTAATGGATGCGTGGCTGGATCTGGACTTTCGAGTGAAATGGCTCGACTTTCGCGAACGCGGGCGGTACGCTCGACGTGCGAGCTGTTTGAGGCGACGGAGGCGCAATGGCCGTAAGTTCGCATAAGGACCGGGCTGGGGGGAAGCTCCCGCGCGGCCCGCACCGGCTCACAAGCGAGCAGGTGGCCAGCGACCAGCGCACGCGCTTGATCGAGGCCATGGTGCAGCTGACGCACGAGCGAGGATACGCGGCCACCACCGTGACGGAGGTCATCGAGCGCGCACAGGTCTCGCGCAAGACCTTCTACGAGCATTTCGCCGATCGCGAGGCGCTATTGCTCGCAGCGTTCGACGCCACCGCCCCCGTGGCGCTCGCGGAGGTCCGCGCAGCCTCCGAGCGCACGGGAGGAGCCACGCGTCAGCTCGAAGCGCTCATGCGTCGCCTGTGTAGCTTCGCGCGCCACGGCGCCGGCGCCGTGGCGCTGTGGACGATCGAGATAGCGGCGGCCGATCCGGCGGGCCTCACGCGCCGCGAGCAGCTCGTGGGCGAGTACGGAGCCCTGATCGACGAATGCCTACGCTCCGAGGATGAGCGGTTGGCGCTACCCCCAGTGCTTGCGCGCACGCTCGCCGGCGCCACGCACCGCACGATCGACGGGTACCTGCGCATGGGACGCACCGATGCCCTCAAGGGCCTTGCGCCTCAGCTGGCGCGCTGGGTGCGCGGCTACCACCCGGTGCCTGTGGATCTCACCTCTGTGCAGAGTCCCTGCTCAACGTTGCCCCAAGCGCTCGCGGGCGGACGAGCGCCGGGCACGCTGACGCTCGCGCCCGAGAACTACGAGCCCCCGCGGGGGAAGGAGTCCTCCGGCTTCACCCAGCACTCAAACCGCGAACGCATCCTCGACGCCGTCGCGCGGCTCGTCGCCGCCCACGGCTACACCGCGCTCACCGCGCAAGCGATCGCCGAGCGCGCCGACATCTCAGAACGAGCCTTCCTGCTCCACTTCAAGAGCAAGGACGAGGCGTTTGCCGCAGCGCTTGAGATCGGGCACATGAAGGGACAGGCGATCGTCGAGCGTGCCCGCTTTGAGGCGCCGGACTGGCGAACCGGCGTGCACCGGGGAGTGGGTGCCCTGCTCGAGTTCCTCGCCTGCGAGCCCTGCTTCACGCGCATGGCCTTCGTGGACGCGCCACTGGCGGGACCCAAAATGACGCGCCGCACCCACGAACACGCCGGCGCTTACGCCAGACTGCTGCTCGAAGGAGCTCCGCAACGCAGACGCCCACCTCGCATCGCGCCAGAAGCCATCGCCCACGGGATCTTTGAGCTTGCCTTCCACCAGGCCGCACAACACAAAGTCGAAGGGCTGCTTCACCTCGGGCCGGTCGCGACCTATCTCACGCTGGCGCCGTTTCTCGGGGCGAGCGAGGCAGCCGAGGCCGCGGCTTCATGACAATCCGCTCGTGGCGACGGGCTTAGGGAGTGTGTGAATCCTGTCTGAGTGCCTGTCCGGCGAGGTAGGTGTCATACATGTTGCTCACACCTCGCACGAACTCGATCTGTAGGACCCTGCGTGCTTTCTCCTCCGGCTCGACCACGGCGAGACGCCTGAGTACGTCGTCCGCGTGTGCCCAGTCACCAGAATGGCCGAGACCTCGGCCGATGCCCACCGTTGGGTCCACGACGCGATCTATCGCTCGCAGAGCCCGGTCGTCGAGGTAGCTCTCCGCGCGGATGGTGGGATCGTGCAGGAGGTCTTCGAGTGCGCTGATGCGCTGCAGCACCCTGACCATGTCCAGATCGCTCGGCGCGAGGCGCTTTTGCGGAGCGGCCTTCAGCAGGTCGCGGGCAAAGTCTGCCCACGCCACGCCGTGGGCGAGATATCTCGGCTCGAGATAGCCGCGCAAGTCGTCCATCTTTTTTTCGACCGTCCTCTCGGGCACCGAGAAGTCGGCGTGGATCCAGTGCGCGACCGAGGTGGGGTCGATGCCCTCGGCGAGGTACCGAATCGCCTGCCAGAAGTAGGGGCGGCTCACCATCTCGGGAGTCCCGTGCAGGATGCCGTCAAACGCTCGTGCCATCGTCAGGTCCTGGCTTTCAAAGCGCTCCTTTGCTCTCCTGGTGTCGGGAAAGACGGTGAAGTCCTCAACCTCCGTGTCCCCTAGAGGCAGCACGTCGAGCTGGCGCTGCCCAGCCAGGAACGCAGTCAGGTTGACGCTTGGCATCTCCTCGGCGGGCACATCCAGATCGTGCTTGCTGATCAGTGCTCTGGCCCCGTGCCTGCGCGCGAGATCGATGATGTCGGGACGCGCGTGCACCGTGTAGGCGATCGGCCGACAGCGCCTGGCGAGCTTTGGGTTGCGCCGGATCGTCTCGATTACGCGATGACCTGAGTAGTTGTTGTCTGTCCTGTCATCGGATTGCAGGTCGATGAGCGCCACGAGTGCCCCCTCGCTTTGCGCGATCGCCTCGCACAGAGCGATGCGGTTGACCTCCACGCGCATCAACTCATCAGAGATCCCGTGCTGACTCAGCTGGCGGCGCGCAGTCCTGACGTCGGAGGGATCCTCGTCGTAGAGGTAGATCCACTTCATTGCGTCAGCAGCGCCGTCGCCGGCACGGTAAAGGTCAAACCGCCCCGCTCGAATCCGTCGATCAGCCGACCGGGCAGTCGCGCCAGGACGGCCTCGAAGGCCCCGAGGTCGTGGTCCGCTCGCGCCTCGGGCGGAGCGGGACGAACCGAGACGCGCATATTCCGATTGTCGAGCGCCACGATGTGTACGTGCAGGCGGCGCAAGCGCGAGCGTCCGCTCAGCCGAGGCGGATAGCGAGCCAGCATGCGGTCGGCGAGCTCATCCGCGAGGGCCACCACCGCTAGATGCTCCCGCGCACGGCTGACCGCCGTCTCAGCAGCCGCCCCACAGACGAACGTGGGGCACTCCCCCTCGACGGTGACGATCGCCGGGTCGAGTCGAAGCTGGAGGTGCTCTTGGATGTCGCGAATCGGATCGGCAACCGCGATCAGGGCAAGCATCTCGCGCGTGAGATTGTCGATCGCCCCACTCAGCGCGAGCAGCCGCTGCCCCTCCTCGCTTTCCATGATGCCCTCGTCGTACCATGCGGCGGAGCTGCGCAGGGGCTTGATTAGATCGTGGTGCAATCTGACAGCACGTGCGAGCTGCTCGATCAGTTCTGCGCGCTCGCGCAGTCCAAGCGCCTCGTGCTCGGCGCGCGCGAGCGATTCACGACCGATACCGGCCGCGATCCCCGACACGGCGCACACGAGCGGGAAAGTCATATTTTCTCTCAGTCGCCCCGGCTCGAGCGTGTGCCGCACCCGTCGCGCGGAAAGCGCGGTGATGGCGAACACGATCGGCCCGAGCATCGTCACCTCCGATAATCGCCCGCGTGCTCCCAGGGCGACGAGTTCGAGACCCGTCCATCCTGTCGCCGGGCGTCCGCCGGCAGGCCATAGCAGGCTGATGGCCGGGAGCGTCGTGCGCGCACGACGCGGATCGCCCGGTGCTTGGCGATACCAGAGACGGTCGGCGCCCACCAGTGCGTTGAAGGCCAACGCGTGAGCCACTCCCACCCGACTGCGTCGGGCGGTCAGCAGGCACATGACGCCCCCGAACCAGGTGGCTGGGCGAATCACCGCGGCACAGTGCTCGAGCGCCTCGTCGATGCGACTTGTCATCGGCACATGGGCGGCCAGCGGGTCTGTGATCTTGCGCGGTAGCGAGACGGTGAGCACAAGCCCCTTCTTGGCGGACAGCAAGGTCAGCTCGCCGCCTACGCCGCGCACGTGCGCGAGCGTCTCCCCCAGCCCGATGCCCCATGTCTCCGGGTCATCTGGGTCAGAGACACCGCCGTCATCCTCGATGCGCAGCACAACCCGGCCCTCGCTCAGGCTGAGCCTCACGCCGATCTCCCTCAGGGGACAGCGCTGATGCTTGTAACAGTTATCCAGTGCCACCTTGGCGGCACGTACGAGAATGCCTGTTATGCGCGCGTCGAGCGTTAGCCCTTGTGGGAGTCTGGAGTCGAACGTGATCGAGATTTTCTCCTCGCGCCAGCCGGCGCGGTAGAGATTGAGGATCGCGTTGAGCGTGAGTGCCAGATCCAGTGGCTCGTTATTGGCGGCCGCGACCAATATCGGGCCCAGCAGGTGGTGTTGGATGTCGTCTCTGACCTCCTCGAGAGCCTCTTCAACCTCTGAGGAGCGGGAGTCCTCGCTCGTGCGGTGGCGGGCGGCGAGTCGCAGCAGCGTCTGTTCGAGATCGGCGGCCGTGTGGCCGATTTTCCTTGCGACGTCGCGTAGACCCCCGCGACCGGCGCCGATCGCCGCGGCGTGCAGCGCCTCGCGGTCACGCGTGCGCGTGCGCTCCAGGCGTCTGGTCGTCAGAGCAAGGTCTCCGAGCTCTCCACCGAGGGGAGCCGCGGCAAGAAAGGTCGGCGCCATCCCGATGTTCCACAGCAGACTTCGCCTCCAGCCGCTGCGCCACGGGCGCTGAGTTCCCATCACCACGCTCAGATATCCGCCGGCGGCGCCGGCGCCGAGCACGAGGCTGGCGGTGCGCTCGAGCTTGTGTGACCGCGCGGGACCGAGGCGCCCGCCCCCGAAGGCCGTGAGTATCAGGCCGGGAAAGAGCATCGGGCTGCGGTCGGGCGCCGAACCGGCGATGCCGAGCAGCCCGAGCGCCGGGAGCGCCCACGGGCTCAACTCGCGTCGAAGCAGTGCCGTCATCTCGACCGGCTTGGAGAGCGCCGCGACACCAAAGGCGCTGGTGGCGAGCGCCGCGACGCTGCCGACGACCCGCTGGCGAGGAGAGATCTCCTCGGCGCCCGCCAGATAGAAGCCGAATACGCCGGCTGCGACCGCGATGCAGGCGCCGGCGTTGTACACACCCAGGACCGCAGCGTCCTGGTCTGCTCCCGGTTGCACGGCGTCAAGCGCTATCGGCTTAGTAAGCATGGGCGAATTTCATCACATCGAACAAATTTAGGCGGGGGAATTCCCCCGCGGATCCCCTCCATCAATGCCCCTCTATCGGAGCAACGAGATCGCTTAGGGTCACATTGCGACGGTTTGTGAGATTTGAACCGGATTCATGAGATTGAAAAGAGGGAAACGTATGGAGTCTACAATCACAAAGAGAGTAGTTCTCGAGCGCAGTGAGATGAGCGAGCGCTGTGGATGCATGGCCAAGCTCGATGGGGTCACTTTGGGACGCGTGGTGAGCGGCGCGTTCGCGTCGGCATCGAATCCGCGCGGGGAGACCGTGTCACGGCCGGAGGATTGCGCCGTGTTGCCCGCGATGGCCGGGCAGGTCCTCAGCTCGGTTGACTTTGGTCCCCTGGTCGGGCCCGATCTATACAGGTCGGGGAGAATCGCCGCCGTCCACGGGCTGAGCGATATCTACGCGATGGGCGGACGGCCGCGCGCCGCGCTGGCGATGCTGGTGGTCGATCCTTCTCAGCCCGAGCGCGCGGCCACTGATGTACTGGAGGGAATCCTCGCCAGCTGCGCCGCTGACGAAGTTGAGGTTCTCGGTGGACACACGATCGTCGGCCAGGAGGCCCTTGCGGGCGTCTCGGTCGTGGGCGAGGTCGGCGAGAGGTTGCTCTACAAGCAAGGCGCCAAAGCGGGGGAGCGGCTGCTGCTTTCAAAGCCGGTCGGGGCGGGTCTCGCGTTGCGCGCTTACCGCCATGGTCTGCTCGAGCTCGCCGACCTCGAGCCGGCGCTGCGGAGCATGGAAGCTTCAAACCGCGTGGCGAGCCGCTGCGCCATCGAGGCTGAGGTGCGCGCGGCCACAGACGTGACCGGCTACGGGCTGCTCGGCCACCTGGCCGAGATGCTCGCGACGGAGGGACTGGGAGCGAAGGTGAGTCTCGGCAATGTGCCAATACTCGAGGCCGCGGTCAGCCTACCGAAACTGTTCGCTCGTTCCAGATGGATGGAGGCAAACCTCGAGTACTGCCGCGGCCTGACCCGTTTGTCGGGCGTGCTCGACCGGGAGCTCATCTCCCCGCTGCTCGACCCCCAGACAAGCGGAGGGCTGTTGCTGGCCGCTCCCGCCGAGCGGGTCGAGCAACTGTGCCGTGTGGGCTTTCATGCGATTGGTGTTGTTACTAAGCAGAGCGGACTGGAGGTAACCCGATGACAGTGGTATTTCGTGGCAAGTGGTTTGAGGTCGAGCAGCAACCCATCGTGCTCGGGAACGGAGAGCGCATCATCGCGGAGTGGGTGTCACGAACCGACGGAGTTCGCGTCATCGCCCGCCGCAAGGACGGTGCGGTACTGATAACCAACGAGTACCGCTCAGAGCTGGCCACCCGCGACTACCGCCTTCCCGGCGGGAAGGTCGAGAACGGTGACACTCCGCTACAGGCGGCAATCGGGGAGCTTCGCGAGGAGACCGGCTTTCGGGCCGCCGAGTGGATACCACTGTGCAATACACAAGCCTTCGCGATGGTGCGCTACTCCTTGCACTACTTCGAAGCAAGGACACTTGCGCTGGATCCGATCCAGCATGACGAGGGGGAGGACATTCGCGTCGAGTGGTTCACACTCGAGGAGGCTGTGCGAATGGCGCTCGACGGAAGAATCGGCGAGGACCTCAGCGCATTTCAGATCCTGCGCCTCGCGTCCCGAGAGGGGCAATTGCGCGAGATGACGCCCACTAGCGCGTGATGTCGGCTGCGATATATCTCGACAACCTGGCGAGCACGCCCTTGGCACCGCGGGCGCGCAGGGCCATGGCTCGATGGCTGGAGGATGACTTCGGGAACGCCTCGAGCTCCACCCACGAATACGGCTGGCGTGCGGCACAGGCTGTGCAGGAGGCACGCGAGCAGCTTGCGCGCCTGATCGGAGCGCGCCTGAGCTCAGAGGTGGTGTTCACCTCAGGGGCCACCGAGAGCAACAACACGGTGCTGAAGGGCATCGTCGAGGCATTCCCCGGAAGTGCCTCACACATCGTGACGAGCGCAATCGAGCATTCCTCGATCATCGCTCCCTGCCAAGTGCTCGCGGGCAGAGGCGCCTCCGTCACCCAGGTGCGCCCAGACAGCGAGGGAATCATCCATCCGGAGGAGGTTCAGCGCGCGATTCGCAAAGACACGCGTGTGATTTCGGTGATGGCCGTCAACAACGAGATCGGAACGGTGCAACCTGTGGCAGAGATAGCGCAAATCGCTCGCTCCCATGGGGCGTTGCTTCATGTTGACGCCTCGCAGGCCGTCGCCAAGCTGGACATCGATGTCGAGCGTCTTGGCGTCGATCTGATGTCGATCTCCGCGCACAAGCTAAACGGCCCGAAGGGCGTGGGCGCGCTGTACATACGCTCGGGTGCCCTGCCGAGCGGTCTTCCGCCGCTAATGCACGGGGGCGGGCAGGAGCTGGGCCGACGAGCCGGAACGCTGCCGGTCGCGCAGATCGTGGGCTTCGGCGAGGCGGCGCGCCTGGCGCTTTTGCGCTGGCGAGAGGACATGGGTCGCGTGGACGAGCTGACTCGCGTGCTGTGGGATCGCCTGCGCTCAGCGGTATGCGACATCCAGCTCAACGGCTCCGCCGAGCGGCGCGTGCCGGGATGCTTGAACTTCTCCGCCAAGGGGGTCCCATCGGATGCGCTGATTGCCGCGACCCCCGAGCTTGCGCTTTCTTCGGGCTCGGCGTGCAGCAGCGAGCATGGCGGCGACTCTCATGTACTGGAGGCGCTCGGGTTCGACGCGCCACGAAGGCGCGGCGCCGTGCGAGTGGGGATCGGTCCATACAACACCACCGAAGAGGTGAGAATCGCGGGGGAGCTGATCGCCGCGGCGATAGCTCGTATACGTGACGGGAATCTTGGCTGAGTAGCCGGCGCCTACACCACGGGGCACAGGCCGCCGTCGAGGTTGATGGCGCTGCCCGTGATGTAAGAAGCCCGCGCGGACAACAGGAACGACGCCAGGTGAGCGAACTCATCAGGATGGCCGACGCGACCGAGCGGGATGCGCGAGCTGGAGACCATTCGCTCGTAATAGACCTGCGGCGTGATGCCCGCCTCCGCGGCATAGCGTTCCAGCTGTCCGCTTTCGATCACGCCTATCAACACCGCGTTGACCCGGATCCCCTCGGGGGCCAGCTCCCTAGAGAGCGCCTTCGTTAGCGCGAGGCCGGCGGCCCGCGACACCGACGTGGGCGTGCTGAGGGCCTCCGGGGCCTTGCCGGAGATGGCTAGCGTGTTCACCACGGCCCCTTTGCTCTCTCGGAGCGCGGGGAGCGCGAGCCGGGTGAGGCGCACGGCGCCCATCAGCTTCAGCGCTAGGTCGTCCTCCCAGACCGTGTCCTCGTGATCGGAGAAGGGCCCGGCGGCGAGCTCGCCTGCATTGTTGGCGATCCCGTCGATGCGCCCCCAGCGAGCGGTGGCCGCCTCGACGAAGCGGGTGAGATCCTCAATGTCTCTGACGTCGCCGGCGAGATCGAGCACGTCGCCACCCTTGGCGCGCAACGTGCCGGCGGTGGCCGCGAGCCGCTCGCCGTCGCGAGCCATCAGCGCGACGCCGCGCGCGCCTTCGGCGACGAGCTGCTTCGCTAGTGCCTTACCCAGCCCGCTCGAGCCACCCGTGATCAGGAAGACCTTGTCTTCCAGTTCGAGATCCATCGGACCTATGAAGCTCGTTGATCTTGCGGAGGGCCCAGCAGCAAGGATCTATGGATATGGGGTCGTTCGATATGGAGAGAAGCGCGCCAGGGCACTACATCCCCTCCGGAGTGCGCCCGTCGTGTCCGATATAGCCGTCCTTGCCCCCCGCGCACACATAGACGGTGTCGCCTGGGCCGAGGATGCGGATTTTACGAACCGTGGAAGCGTCGACGCGCGCGAAGGTGCCCTCGTCGAGGCGGTGGGTGGAACCGTCACCGAACTCCATCTCGATGGCGCCACGGTGCACGAAGTACAGCTCCTCCTGGAGGTCGTGGTAGTGCCATTTCGTCTCATAGCCCGGTGGGCGCACGAGTACGTTGACGCCGAAGGCGGTGACGTCGAGCTCTTTGCGGACTTTGCGAAAGCCGTAACCCTCGCCGAGCGCGTCGATGTGGCCGATCGCATAGCCCTCCCCCACCGCCACCTCCGGGTGCGTCGCGCTCACGCTGGCACCGGCTCGTCAGCGAACAGCTCGTCGAAGCCCGCGACAAGCTCGACCTGGGCGTCGGCAGTGCCCTGGAGCTCCAGGTAGCGCAGCAGGGCGTTCTCATGGCACATGCCGGCTGGGGCTAGCGTTAGAAACAATGGAGCATCGGTCATACGATTCCGCCATCTGGCTTTAGGAGATGCTCAACTTATAGCACCGTACTGATGCCTGTGTGGGTCCCGAGCTACACGTAGAGTTCAGGATGCCGAGCACGCTACCCCTATGGCAACGTGCCTGGAAGCATCTGGTCGATCTTCCAGGTTCTGGCTTCACGGTGAACTATGAGATAGCTGGCCGGCTTTGTCGCGGATCCCAGCAGCACGTATGCGCGTTTTCCGCGAACGCGCACGCCTATCACCTCGATTTCGCTTGCCAGTTCACTACGGGCGTGCTGCAGCATCAATAACAGTATCGCCGGGCAGCTCTTCAGGCCACGTAGATAGGTGGGTCCGGGTTCCTGACCGTAGTCTTCGGGGATCGATTCGGCGAGAAGCGAGAAGAGCAGCGAACACGCACTGGTCGCGTCGTCGGCGACCGCCGCGCGGTAGTAGCGCTCCACCAGCGCCACGATCGCTTGCCGATCTGCGCTGCTCGCCGGTTGGCCATAAGCGGTGATCACGCGATCGTCGTTATCGAGACGGCGTGGGTGGTGTTTGCCTCTCCCTGCTTCCGATGCGCCACCCTGCTCGCCGTCGCCGTCGCCGTCTTCGTCGCCCTCGATTAACCGTGGTGTGAACGACACAGAGGCTGAAGGCAAAGATGCTTGCGCGGCCTGGCCGGCGGGGGGCCGGGCCGCCGGTCGGCGAGCGCCTGTGTTCTCTCCGCCGCAAGCGACGATCCAAAGGCTGAAGCCGATCGGGATCGACGCCAGCGCCGGCTTCAGCTTGTGTCGAACCACCGCTTTAGGAGAGACCTATGTCGAATAGAACATAGATACGCCATGTGCGGCCTTCGCGGTGCACGGCTATGTGCCGGTCGTGCATCGTCTTGAAATTCAGCAGGGCCAGCCCGCGGTTGCCTTCGACGCGCACGCCGGTAACCTGCAGCGAGGCGGCATCGGCATAGCGACGATGCAGGCGCTTGAATAGCCTCGACGCAACAGATGCGCACGACCTGTTCTGTTCGCTGGAGCCACCGTATTCTTCGGGTATCGTTTCGGCCACCACCCAATAGGTCAATGAGCACGCGAGCGCGCCGTTCTCCGCCGCGACCGCCGCAAAGTAGCGCTTGACGACGGTTGTGACCTTGTACCGGTCTTCGGCGTTTGCGGCCTGGCCGTAGTCGAGAACGTGCGCGTCGTCGGCGTCATAGCGGCTCTTGCTTTCGCTGTCGTAGTCGCCGTCTGTGTCCTCGATGAGCTTGCCCGCCCCATGTCGCACGCTCACGGCTGTGCCGGCGGGGTCGCCCGCACCCGGTTCAGACGATCGCCGCGATACAGCGCCAGCCTCTCCGCCGGCGGCGCCGCACGAGCTGATCGTCAATCCGATCGCCAAGGCCATGAGGGCCACCATCCAGCTCGCTTGGACCATTGCCTTCACGGCAGCGGTGTGGCGATCAGGCCGACTATCTTCCAGCCGGTACCTTCGTGTTCCATCGGCAGGTAGCCGACGGGGGTCGCGGGCGAGCCGACGATAATCCTGGCAGTGCTTCCCTCCACGCGGATGCCGGACACCGTTATCGGCGCCGCCATCTGGCTATGGAGATGCTTGAACAATAGGGACATGACAACCGCACACGTCTTGCCGCGCAGGTAAGGCGGTCCCGCCCCTCTGCCATAGACTTCGGGGATCGCCCTGGCAAAGCTCGGCTTGATCATCGAGCAGGCTTTTGCGCCGTCTCCAGCGGCCGCGGCCGCGTAGTAGCGTTTGGAGAAAGCGGTTAGCGCCTGCCTATCGGTGGCGTCTGCGGCGTGCCCATAATGTGTAATAGCTGTGTCGTCGGCGTCGTAATAGCCGTTGATCACATTTTCGTTGTAATCGTGGTCTCGATCCGCATCCCCGTCGGGCGGGTTGCGCGGGTTCTCCGTTTCGCTGTTGTCGTCGTCGTCGTCTTCGTCTCCCCTCAGCAGAATCGTGGCATGCGTGTGCGACGACGCGCTCGCGATCTGCGCCGCGCCGGCCGGGCTGGCCTTTTTGACCTCCCCACCGCAAGCGACAAGCGAGACGCCAAGCGAGGCGAGCAGCAATGCTGTGAGCGCTTCCTTCCGCCTACCGTGGCTCAGTCGATCTTCGCGCATTCGGTTACGCCGGCCTTCGTGGCAGAAGCCGCTATCTGCGGGCTGATGCTCCCGCTCGAGTTGACGAGCACCCGCATGTCCTTGATGTCACCGATCTTGGCATCGGCACCGAGCGTCGCGAGAGTGTGAGCCAATGCGCTCCTGGCTGCGATCATCTGCTGCCAAGCTTCGGCCAGCGATTGCGGCGGCGTGAGCTTCTCAAGTTCGGCCAGGGTGGCACGGTAGATAGCCGCGCGCGGCAGACCTACGCGTGCATAGTCGCTTGCCTTCTCCACCGTCCCCGGCGTGCGTGCGATCCGAGCGTTAGAGCGCTTGCAGATAGCGTTGGCACGTATTGCGAGCTCGGCAGTGGAGAGCGCTGGGCCCGTGTTGGCATGGGCGACGTTCGAATTGGTCTGGCCGGACGCGGTCGTAGTGCCGGCGGTCGCAGTCGAGCCGGTCGAGCTTGTCGAGCTTTTGGAGGCGCCACATCCGCTCAGAGCGAGCAGCGCTATGGCAAGCGCGAGCGGCGGCAGCAGGGTACGCATGTCTATGACCTTCCTTTCCCGTTATTCCAGTGTTCGGTAGAGCACTGGATATTCAACGGGATTCTACAGTATTGCTGGTGCTAACAACTTGAGCCCGGATGGATACTGTATCCATCCGGGCTCAATGTTTCTTACTTTCTGGAGTAACGTGCTACATAGAGATCTGGCTATTTTTCAGTGACGGCCCAACTGCCGTAGGCAGATGATTCTTCAACCCCAGATTCTGCTTTGAGGCGCAACTGCGCACCGCTTGTTGAGCTTCCTTGCGTCAAGCTCGTGAGCGGGACGGGAAGGATAAAGGCTCCAACGGCAAGTCCACTTTGGTCGATTTCGATGCCAGAGGTCGATCCGGTTGATTGGTACACACAGAGATTTCCAGGAGTGGCTTCTGGTTTTTCGGTGCTACCAGGACAGCTGGCTTTGTCGCCACTGCCTCCCACATAGTGCACTTCCGTGGTACCAAGCGCTTTCGTCAGTGGCAGCGTGAACGAGATCGTCGTCAGCAGCGGTCCACCCTTGGTGGCAATGCTCCAAAGCCCTGTCTCTGTCTTTTCGCTCGGAAGCATGCCGCCAGCGGTCCAAGGCGAGCCTTCGGCACCCGACGCGCCGGCGGATCCAGCGGCGCCTTCTTTGCCCTGCAGGCCGATTTCGCCTTTGCCTCCTGCCGGACCTGCGGGTCCTGCGGGTCCGGCCGGACCTGCAGGACCCGTCGCACCGGTCACACCGGTCGTACCGGTGCGACCCGCCTTCCCTTGCAGTGATTTGAGCACCTTAGGGCTGATCTGTTTGGTCGACGTGATCAAGATTTTGCTCCCGGCAAACGCCCCTCCGCTCATAGCGAACACCACTGCGACGGTCACAGCGACATTTGTGTATGTCACGCGCTGACGTATTTTGATTTGCATGCGTTGTCGTCCCCTTGTTTATTCGTTTTCGGTTGTTGCCTCTGGCTGGGCCGTCTCAGCGGTGACGCCGGGCGCTCTTCTTCGCCGAGCCCTTCCCCTTCTTGTGTTTCTTTGCGGTGCGTTTCTTCTTGCCTGCCTTCTTGGGCTTCGGCGCTTTCGCTTTGACCGCTTTGGGGAAGGTAATCTTCGGTGTCGGTAGCGTCACAAGCGACGCGGGCGAGATCAACACCGAGGGCAGGCCGGCCGTCGTGAATGTCGCCGCGGCGCCTTCGGCCGATCCGTATCCGCTGGCGACCGCGATGCGATACGTATAGGTTGTGCCCGGTTGCAGGCCCGACAGCTGATACTCCTCTTCGAGCGGCGCGGCGCTTGCCGGCAGCGGACCCGAGAAAAGGACGCCGTAGCGCGTCGCTGCGCCTTCCTCGACGCCGAGCTGGAAGGTATAGGTGGCCGGCTGGCCGCCAGGATCGACGGCGCCGGTGATGATCGCGCTGGTCGTCGTGATCGCGCCGGCCGCACCCGTGGTGGCTGTCAGCGTCGGCGGCGCGGCCGTCCTGAACGTGCCTTCCGAGCTCTCGTTTTCACCGGCTTCGTTGGACGCCACCAACTGGTATGAATATGTCGTATTGGGGATCAAGCCACCGGCTTCCTGTGCGACGCTCCCCGCCCCGTATTGTGAGGAGTGCTCTTCGGTAGTTGTCCTTGCCGCCATACATTCCGCCAATTTGGCGCACGGACCGTACTCGAAGTGGTAGCCCGTCGAAGCGTGCTCGGGGTTTACCGAACCGACCAGCACCGCGACTTCATTGGTGACGAACGACGCTTCTATTTCTGGGGTGACTTGCGGTGCAATCAATTCAGTTTTAAGCGATTGCGCTTCGCTCGTCACCGACTCGGTTTTACCGTTGACTTCGGCTTCGGAGAACACCCTGTAACGATAAAGTTCGTTAGGGACAAGACCAGTCAGCTGCCAATGCATGAGCGTGAAAGCTTCCTCGTCGCCTTCGAACGCGACAGGCGTGCGCGAGCCGGCGATGGGTTCATAGAGGAAGTACGCCCGCGCCGACAAGCCGTTCGGGTTTATTTCGCCGCACAACGTCGCGCTCGCGGAGCCCACTGCTTCCGCCGGACACGTCCGCACCCCCGGAAACAAACCCAAGACATACGCTTCAATTTCTTGGAACGCGGATTGAGCAATATACAGCGCACCAGTAGAGCTGAACGCCAATCCTTTCGGACCACTATTTTCCATTACTCCTCTCAACGGATTGAATTCACTGATCAATTTTCCGCTGGGGTCGTAAAGGATGCCACGATACAATTGTGGTGCACCCTCAATTGCCGGCTCGCGTTCGATCACGCCGAGCCGACCGTGGGGGTCCCACGCGATGGCGACGATTGGTCCTTCCTTGTCGATCACTCTCTGCAACTGGCCCGCGGCATTATACTCGTAGACACCAGGGACACCGACTTCGTCACGATCTAGGTCGGCGACGAATATATCACCAGCGGGATCGACGGCTATCGCTTCGACCTTCCCGTTCGTGGGATCCGGAAGCGGCACTTCACCCTTCCATTCGCCGGCTGCGTCAAACTCCTGTACGCGTCCGTCGTCCCCCTCGTACAACAGGTTTTCGGGCCCCCCCACACTCAACAGGCTACCAGCCAACAGTTCTGCTTTGATTTCACTATGGCTGCTGCCCCCTTCGTTTTCTACTCCTGACTGGCACTGATCGCCAGACGCGGCTGTGCACACGTTCTGTTCTGCTTCGCTTGCTTTTGCTTCGACCTTGGTCTTGTTGACTTCACGGCCGAACATGAGCACGAACGAACCGTCTTCGGTGTACTCATCGATACGATGATATCCAAAGTTGAGCACGTACACGTTTCCCGTTTCGGGGTCGATCGCCAGGTCCTGCGGTAGGTTCAGCTGTTCGGCTAGCCCGGTGGGTGTCTGATTGCCTGCTCGCTGCGCGGTCCAGGCTTCGCCTGACTGGCATGTGTCTTTGGAGGCGGCGGTGCACACATCCCGTTCCGCTTGTGGAGCATTTGCTTCGACCTTTGTCTTGTCGACATTCCAACCGAACATCAGGATGAATTTGCCTTCCGGACCGAGCTCCTGCACGCGGCTGTTTACTTTCTCGGCGATGTACAGGTTCCCGTTCTTGCCGACGGCGACGCTTTCGGGAAAGAAGACGCCTCCCGGTTCACCACTTTGTTTACCTGGTTGGCACGTTTCGCTGACGGTGCAGACGTTCTCTTCGGCTTCTGTCACTTTGTGGGGATTACCGGGTTCCTTGAACTCGTTGGTCTTGGCTTCGTTGACTTCCCGCCCAAAATGGCTGGAGCTCACGTACGTATTCAGTTCGGACGCCCCCAGCGCCGCTCCCGCGGCCGCTAGCGTCAGCGTAGTCGTTGTGAGGATCGCCAGCGCGAGCCTGCCTATCCGGTATTGAGTGGGGCGCGTCATTTTGCCGTCCTTCCCTTCTTCTTGCTGGTCTTACTGGACGGGCAACCCGTCACTTCGATCTTCGTGTTCTGTTTTATCTGCGTGCCGTTCTGCGCGATGAAGATCGTGGGCATCACGAGCTTTGCCTTTTGCTTGCAGAGACTTCCGATCGCGGCTAGGGCGGAGTCTCTGCCCTCTGGCAGGAACAGCTCGAAGCTGTTGACCGGCACATCGGGCACTGTCTCAAACGTATTGCTGGTCACGTTCTGTTTATTGATAAAGGTGGTGCCGGTAAGGTCGACCCTGACCCCGTCGCCCTGCAGGACGACGACAAGCGACGGAAAGCCCGCGCCTCCGTGCGAGACGAAATAGACGGGCCCTGACAGTCCGACAGGCAGCACCGGCGTCGACGCCTTCACGATCCCGACGATCGCGCCAGGGGGGCATGCTGCCGGATCGTTGTCGAAGGTTGCCGCGGGACAGGCCTTCTGGAGGGTCGTCAGCCGTGAGGGCAGCTGCTTTGGCAGCGACACCTTCGCCTTTGCGACGTTCGCCTCGCTCCCTACCGATCCAGTGGGGAACGAGAGCTTTACATCGAGACTCGCTCCGTCCTTACGACTCGTGTGAGCATTCGTCTGCGCCGTGAAGTGGGGCTTGAACGCGAGGCTCTTGCAACCGCCTACCGCGAATGGGCTGGACACGGCCGCTGTGGCGTCCTGCGCCCCGGAGACGACTGCGGTGATCCGCTGCGCGTCGCAGTTGGTCGGGTTAAACATGAAGCCCGGCCGGTCGATGTCGACCGTTATCCGTTTCAAGCGGACCGGCACACCGAACACGATCTGAGGAACGGCGTGGGGTCCGGTTTCATCGGTCGTGACGGTCAACGTCGAGTCTTGCGGGTCGACCGCGATGCGCGCTCTCACGACCACGACGCCGAGATTGAATGGTCCTGCTACAACGTGCACGACGATGCTGAGGCCGAACGGCGCGTCCCCGTAGGGTCCCGTCAGGTAAACGTCCCCTCCGATTTCAAACGGATGCGTCCCAGCACCGGATGCGACGCTCGTCGTCCCGATCTTCGACGTTTCAGGGCACTGCCCGCTGTTCGCCTGGGCTTCGCCGCACAGCGTGACGCTCGACAACATGCCGAGCAGACCGGGCGGGGTATGCACCTGTATGCCCTTTACGTACTGTTCGCGATCGTTTCGCGTCAAATTCAACGTGAAGGCGCTGTACCCACCCGCTTGTGGCGTGACGGTGCCCGCCAGAAACCCCGGATTGAGACCCGGCGGGCTCGAGCAGCCCTGCACATTGAAGTAGGACATTGACGTCGAGTCCGGCGTGCCGGGCACCAGGGCTCCTTCGAGTGTGTGACCTGGCGCGCTCCAGGGAGTGAAGTCGGCGGTCGTCACGGCGGGGCCACACACCGCTGGAGTGTCGAGCGGGGCGCGCGGACCACCGTTCAGGCGAATGCGCAGTTCGCTGAAGGGCAGCTCGGGAGTGTTTTCGAACACCGCCGTCAGCTGTCCCGTCGCTGGATTCGCCTCGGTCTTGCCACGCACCTTGATGTTCACACCAGTGTCAGACAGAGGACCGACGCCGCCGAGTTCTAGGTACAGCTGGTAGAGGTTGCCGTCGAGCGCGTCTTCCTCGGTGCAGGCGCGTTCGCCCGGGCCGCCGCACAGCGGTTTGGCAAGATAGATGTGACCCTTGATGGGAGTGCCCAGCAGCGGCGTTTCGGCTTCGGCGCTACCGACGATCGACGCGTCCGGACAATGACCCGGCGCCAGCTGCGGTTCCCCGTTCAAACCGATTTCTTCAAATTCGGGGCTCGGATTAGCGCCTGGCAGGTTGATGCCTTCGGGTCCCGATTCGTTGCAGGCGCGGATGCCGTCGACGATCCCGGGACTGATCGACATCCCCTCCGGAAGGGTCACCACCGAGTTGCGTAGTTGCGGCGTCGCGTTCGCTTCGCGGCTCTCGACCTGCGGCACAGCGACGTTCACGCCCAGTCCAACCGGTTCGTCGGCCATCGGCGTGTCCGGTTCCACCCCGATCGCCGCACCGAACTGCAGCAGATTGCAGCCGGTCACGGGCGGCAGCGTAGCCTGCGCCACCTTGTAGTCGCCGGGCTTCTCCCAAGAGTCGGCTGAAAACGTGAAGCTCAGCGCCCCGGCAGTGCAGTCAGCCGGCATCGTCAGGAACGGGGTTTCGGGATCGCCGCTTGACTCATGGCCGCCGCTACAGATCTGCAGCAGTTCGATCTTCTGACAGGTGAGGCCGCGCTGGAAGTCATGGCTAGATTCGGCGGGCACCCCCCAGAACGTCAGTTCCGCGCTGTACACTTCGCTCACTGGCAGCCTGTTGCTGACGATGGTCAGCCCATAGCTCGACCCGCTGCGCACCACGTGACCCGTCAGCAGATACGTGAATTTATACGGCGTGACGATGCCGAACTCCGCCGACTGACCCGCTTCCGGGGTGAGGTTGACGATCGGGCCGATCGATTCCTTGGCGCCGAGGTGCACAACCGCCACGCCGATCTGCGACGCGGCCGGGCACGGTTCGCCGCGGTCGAGCACCGTTACAAGCGGGCATTGCGGCACAGCCTGAGGGTCTCCCAAGAAACCTGCTGGCAGATCGGTGACGATATCCCTTGGATCGCCCGTCGGCGACAGTATCGGCTCCCCCCTGTTGTCACGCCCGACGACTTCTGTGGGGAATTCGATCGATGTCGTCAACGCATACGGATGGCTGCCCGCTTGCGTGAACGAAGCCTGAGGGTTTTCAAAGCGACGGACTTCGCCTAGATCTTCCAGCACTTCCACGGCCGGCCCGGTCGTGGACATCTTGACTTTGACCCCGAACGGCCTTTCGCTCGCGGCTGAAGCGGCAGGAGCCAACGCGACGGCCACAGCGGCGATCGTCATAGTCGCGGCACACAAGCGCCGTAGAACGCCCCTCATCGTCCACCCCTTCCAGCGGCCGAGCGCGCGCTTCTGCCGGAACGACGCGCCTTCTTAGGCTTGCTTTTGCCTTTTTTCTTGGCCTTGTGCTTGGATTTCGTCTTCTTGGATTTTGTCTTCTTCTTGACGGTCGTCGCCGGCTTGGGCGGTGCGAAGTCGCCGCCGGGCGCCTGCGAGGCGCTGCCCGGCACCAGCAGCGGCGCGGGCGCAGACAGCCCTCCCTGACAGGAATCTCCGGAACACGCCTGCTGCGGCGCCGGCGGTGGCGGGAACCCACCGCCCAGGCGCGCGTCGTACAGGTCCGGCGCGCCGTCGCTATCCTGCGGGACCAGCCCCTGAGAGGTGATGAAGAACACATCCCCGCCTTCCCGCGACATCAACACATCGGTGACTGGTTCGTTGGCAGAGCCGCTCGAGATCAATGACACGATCGCTTTGCTCCAGCCCGGCTCCCTGTGCCATTCGTAGGCGTTGAAGAGCCCATTTGACGCAGACGACGAGAGCGGCTCCGCCGTGATGAACACGATGCGCGTGCCGGCTTCGTTGATCGCCCGCGTCGTCAGACCCGCTTTCCCCGCGACCAAGCCCGATTCGCTCGGCAGCGTTGCTTCAAAGTTGCTGTCGTTACCATTTGCGTGATGGCCCGCTTCGCCTTCCGTCACGCGCACTAGTTCGCCAGTAATCGCATCGTAGCGATATAGGTCCCGTGCCGTGTCGGTATCACCGGCAAGCAGCTGCGCCTTGGTCGAAAACAACAGATACCGACCATCTGCTGAGGTCTGCGTCGAACCGACGGTACCGCCACCCAGCCACAGACCCACATCCGTTTCAGAAAGATCCGAGACGGATGGTGGACAGCTCGCGTCGCGGATCCCTCCCGACGCTTCCGCGCCGGAGCACAGGTCGGCAACGAACACTGGCGAACGGAAGCTCGCGTTATCTGTTTCATACACGTACAGATTGTCCGCACCCGCGATCGCGGAGCGATCTTCCGCGTTCGCTCCTTCGCTGAGAACGCCGCGCGCTACAAAATATACACGCGAACCGTCCGGGCTGATCGCCACCACGCCCTGGACTTCCGCCGCTTCACCGGGGTGCGCATCGTGCGACACCTGACTGAGCGAGCTGACCTCAAGCGAGCTCGCTGCGTTTTCGCCGCGCGGCGCGCAAGGTCCGCCCGTTTCGCCGGCGTGGCCGATCCTCGCTACATAGAGATCGTTACTGGCATCCGTATCTCCCGCGACAAGCGGCTGGCTGGTCGTAAAGAACGCACAGCTGCCGGCTTCGTTGGCGCCCTGGAATTCAGCGTTAGGACCATCTTCTCCAGGGCTTGCGGGCGATGGCGAGACCTGCAACGTCTTTTCGCCGCTGACCCTCACGTACAAAAGGTCAGGGTTCTTCGGCACCCCGCAGTTCGTCTTTTCGACACTATTGGCCGCGGTCGTGAAGAAGATCTCAGCGCCATCGCCAGCGATCGCATTGAACGTGCTCCCCCTGCCCATGTTGGTGCCAAGCGCCACGGGACAGAAGGGATCGATCGGCTTGTGACTATCGTTCACTCCGACAAGCCGCAGGGAGCCGGCGCCAGCGCCGTCCACGAGGTCATATAGCTGTCGGCCGGTGGATCCCACCGCTTCAGGAAGAAGCGGTTCGAGGCCGTTCGTACTGAACACGACATGCGAGAAGTCCTGACTACCACCTTCATACGACGCATCGAACGGCGCGTTGCCGACGGCTTTGAGACGCTCGCCGACGACTTCAAAGTCCAACGCTTCTACGGGTGCGCCCGTGTGATGAAGCAAGAAGAGATCTTCGGTCTGCGAATGAGCGCCCAGATCCGGTCCCGGCTGACCCTCGAGCAACGTCGATTCAAGCGTCGCCGATAGATCAGATGGCTCTTCACCACCACCCGGGAAGACTAGTGTCGGCGGTGCCTCGAGAGCCGAAGTAGACCATCCCGACGAACCACGACGCGCGAGATAGCCGTTCAGACCGTCATACAACGCCCCGGAAAACGCGCCTTGAGATTTGAAGGCCACGCTTTCCCCATCCGGAGCCACAGCCAAAATCTGGTTAATCCCATAACCACCCTTATAGAGCGGACTTACCATCTCATAAGCACGTCCTTCAGAAAGCGCCGGCGCCACCGACGGAACGCTCAAAAGCCCAGCACACGCCAGCGCCATAGCGACTGCCCCAAACGACCTGAATCGGCGACGTGCGCCCCCACCACGTCCTACCATCTCCACCATCCCCACCCTCAGACTCGGACTCGGACTCGGACTCGGACTCGTCGTACGACGCTAAACATATGCTCGCTACACGCGCCCGCCAGGCGGGGGCAAGACAGCCCCCGCCTGAACACAGCACGTACTACAATAGTTCACATACTATACCAGTATATTTTTACCTATTCTATTACCGACAGCGTACCCGCTGTGGAAGTAGATAAACCGCCGAGGAAAACTAAGCCTTCACCGTTTCCAAGGGGCGTACTACATGTCGCCTTGGGCGAGATTGTTTCTTCGGTTGGCCTGAATTCGCCCAGCACGCCACCTGTCTCGTTTTCAACTAACCCGCCCGTATTACCCACGCAGGAAATATCGGCTTTTATCCCAAGTACCGTACATTCGACTAAGTAACCAGGATTACCGGCCGCATTGCTAATTAAGTCATCGTACGCCGTTCCAACTAACACCAGTTCGGTTTTCCACGGAAGATTGACCGGGAACACAGCAATTAAACCACCAAGGGTACCGCCTTCGCACGGACCGACCGATCCCGCTTCGGTGTCGTAGTTACAGGTGATCGATAACGTATTCGAGCTTCCTTCGACATTGGTACCAGTTAAATCTTCAATTAAAGTGATTTCGTCTTTGCCTACGGTGTTAACAGTACCCACGAAAGAACCACTACATAAAATCCTCACATGGTTTTTCACTTCTTCCAGTAAGATTTCACCTGTAGTGACAATCGGCTCAGAGCCGATTACTGCTGTGCCATTGATTGCCCACAAGTGAGTAGCATCGCCGAACGCCGACGACACAACCACGACACCGAGCGCCATGATCGCACAACACACCATGCCCAATACTTGAATTTTTCTCATTGATTTAGTTACCTTTCGCCCGTCCGAGGCTATGGTTGGCCCCTTCCGAGGCTTTGACTCGACCACCGGGGCACTCGTCCTAGGTCAGAGAGCGCCTGGCAGCCCTTGGGCTCTACGCCCGTGGTCCTATGAGGTTCGAGAGGCCAATCAGGCCTAAATATCCACCTTTCCTGGCATCCCGGGCCATATTCCCACAGACCGAGACCAAAGCGCAACGAGTGTTTCTCACTCGTCCGATACCGTCTCCCAAACTACGAAGCCGGGGCCGTCGCTTTGGTCCCTCACCCTAGACCAGTTATTCTGGATATCGGGCTTGGTCGTACTCTTGCAGATCCGATGAGCCTTGTCAAGACCTTCCTAAACGAGTGTTTCTCACTCTTGATCGCACATTTCTCGCATAGTGCCAAGGCGCCAGAAAGCAACGCCTCCTCCACCATCTCCTCCCTCGAACTCATCGTACGACGCTAACCACATGCTCTCTATACGCGCCCGTCAGGCGGGGGCAATACAGCCCCCGCCTGAACACAACACGCACTACAATAGTTCACATACTATACCAGTATATTTTTTTACTATTCTATTACCGACAGCGTACCCGCCGTGGAAGTAGATAAACCGCCGAGGAAAACTAAGTTTTCACCGTTTCCAAGAGGTGTAGTACATGTCCCCTTGGGCGAGATTGTTTCTTCGGTTGGCCTGAATTCGCTCAGCACGCCACCTGTCTCGTTTTCAACTAAAGTGCCCGTATTACCCGTGCAGGAAATATCAGCTTTTATCCCAAGTACCGTACATTCAATTAAGTAGCCAGGATTACCGGCCGCATTGCTAATTAAGTCATCGTATGCCGTTCCAACTAACACCAGTTCGGTTTTCCACGGGAGATTGACTGGGAATAGAGCAATTAAACCACCGAGGGTACCGCCTTCGCACGGACCGACCGATCCCGCTTCGGTGTCGTAGTTACAGGTGATCGATAACGTATTCGAGCTCCCTTCGACATTGCTACCAGTTAAATCTTCAATTAAAGTGATTTCGTCTTTACCTACGGTGTTGATAGTACCTACGAAAGACTCACTACATAAAATTCTCGTATGGTTTTTCACTTCTTCCATTAAGATTTCGACTGTAGTGACAATCGGTTTAGATTCGGTTACTGCTGTGCCATTGATTGCCCACAAGTGAGTAGCATCGCCGAACGCCGACGACACAACCACGACACCGAGCGCCATGATCGCACAACAGACCATGCCCAATACTTGAATTTTCCTCATTGATTTAATTACCTTTCGCCCGTCAGAGGCTATGGTTGGCCCCTTCCGAGGCTTTGACTCGACCACCGAGGCCCCCGTCCTAGGTCAGAGAGCGCCTGGCAGCCCTTGTAGTCTGTAGCTCCACGGGCCATTCAGGTCTGACTCGGCGGATCGCACGTCCTGACAAGTGTGCACCTGCCGCCTTGCGCAAACCCCGACCCGTGATCAGATGAGTTCAGACAAATAGAATTATAGCTTACAGTATGCCCGTCTGTCAACGACGCACAGCGGCGAGAGCTACGGCAATTCTTCGTCGAGTAGCACCTGAACCTTCCACACGCCCACTTCGCGAGCGATCCGGAAGTCGCGTCCCGGCAGCGTTTCGAAGCCGAGCACGGCCCATCCGTGATTGCGCCTGAGGCGCACCCCCGTCACTTTCAGGATGCTGGCCTCCGCAGCGAGCTGCCGGTGGTTCTGCTTGAAGACTTTTGACATTACCTCAGCGCAGGTGCTGCCGCTCGCGTAGGCCGGTCCGGGTGGGTGGTGGCCGAGGATCGCAGGGACCGATCTTGCCAGCGGCGAGGTGATCAGGGGGCAGGCCGCCGAGCCGTCCTCGGCGGCGGCTGCGGTGAAGTAGCGGGTGACGAGCGATTCGACCGCTCGACGGTCGTTTGTGCTTGCGGCGTGTCCGAAGTCGCGAATGGCGTCGTCGTCGCCGTCGTAGTAGCTGCCGCTCTTGTTGTCGGTGTCGCCATCGCGGTCCCTGGGCCTGGGGTCGTCGTCTTTGTCGGCGTCGTCGTAGCGCCCAGGGTAGAAGTCATCATCGTCGTAGTCGCCCACCACCAGCTGCCGGCTCGCGACCCCAACCCCATGATGGACAGTGCTCGAACTCGTGCCACTTCCCGCTCCTCCACAGGCAACGAACCCCTGACAGATAAGAGCGAGCACGACCGTCAGCGCGCTGTGGCGCCTATATCCCTTGTGGGGCTTGCTCCGTGGATCCCGCGAGGTCCCGCCGGCGCGATCTGTGTGCCCGCCACTCATACGACCGTCATGCAGATCCTATCAGCCGGAGCTCGTCCAAACGTTGGGGACCCTGATCTGCCACGCCTGCTAGCGACCATTGTTTCTGACTCTTGACTTATATTGAAGACCCAGGCAGCAACAACAGAACAGGGCGCAACGGCATACTGATGCTCGCCGCCCTAATGGCTGTGCCCAGCCGGCCGTTTCTCACCATTTGTCCGCCACGGCAAACCACGGTAGACTCCGCACCGTGCGACGTGACACTCACTGTTTCCTGAGAGCGCGGTCACCAAAGCGAACCCATAGGTCAGGATCGCAAATCTCCCTGTTATGCATCGCAGCACTCGCGTTGGGTATGAGCGTCTTGCCAGACTTCGGTTGCGGCGGGAGCGGCGGCGAACCCACAAACGTCACTTGCGAATGGCCTTGGAGTAGCCAGTAGACCAAAAGAGCAGATGGATGGGAGTTCACAAAAAGCGCTGTTTGCGCTGTTGACGACCGTAATACTGGGACTGAGCGGCCTCGGTTGTGGAGGCGTGGACAGGCGTGACTCTACCCTTGGCTCCACGCCGCCGAGCAAGCGCAGCCCCGTCGCGACCTCCCGTGCCCACGGCTATCTAAACGATGGCGATCACGAGCCCAGCAACGACGAAGATCAGGACAACAACACCGCCGACACCGATAACGACTACCCCGAAGACCACCTGAAGACCGAGAACAACAGCTACCACGACGACGACGACGCAGTCATCGTGGACTACGGTCACCCGGCCAGTGCCGCCGACAGGCAGGTGATCACAGCGCTCGTACGACGCTACCAGGCGGCTGCCGTGGCCGGCGATGGCGCCATGTCATGCTCGATGTTGACGCCCAGTTTCGCCCGGGCCATCCCCGAAGACTACGGTCGTCCCCCGGGTCCGTCATACCTTCGCGGCGGTAAGACTTGTGCGGCGATCATGTCAAAGATATTGCTGCGTTCCCGCGCCGAAGTGACCACGAGCTTCGCGGTGACCGGCGTACGTGCCGAGGGCGACCGGGCATACGCATTGCTCGGCTCTGCCGTGGTCCCCGCCAGCTACGTACAAGTGGAACGCAAGAACGGCTCTTGGAGGGTCGCGACCCTCTTGAGCCACCCTTTGCCCTAGCTCACGCTGGCACGGGCTCGTCGGCGAACAGCCACGGGATGCGGTGCCCGATCAGCTCGCCTTGATAGCGCCGGCGCGGCCCATAGACCACCCAGGTCGTATCCACCTCGCCGTAGCGCTCGAAGAGGCGGAGCGCGTCGGGGTGCTGGTCGGCGTATTCGGCGAGCGTAACCCCCGCGTCGTACTTCCCAGCTAGCAGTTCCCGCGCGACGATCGGGTTGGCTGACTCCTGCACGACGCTCTCCCAACGTGTGAGGTCGGGATAGCCGAGCGCGGCGGGTACGATGCCGAGCGTCTTGGGGTCAGAGACATCCGTGCGCACCAGCAGCGCCATTTCCTTCGCGGGATAGATGAACGTGTCAACGACGAACACCTCTTGGCGATAGCGCTCGGTGATCACGTGTACGTCCGGGTGGGCGCTGCACTGGATCAGAAAGGCGTTTGGCTCCTCGTGAACACGCTCGAGGCCTTCATCGAAGCCCGCGACGAGCTCGACATGGGCGTCGGTAATGCCCTGGAACTCCAGGTAGCGCAGCAGGGCGTTCTCATGGCATGTGCCGGCTGGGCCTAGCGTTAGAAACAATGGAGCATCGGTCATACGATTCCGCCATTTGGGTTTGGGTGATGCTCAACTTATAGCACCGTACTGAGCCCTGTGTGAGTCCGAGCTATACGTAGAGGCTCAGCCCAGCGTCCCGCAGGCGCCGAAGCCGCTGCGCTGGGCAGCTTCCCCCATTTCGCGCACTACGCTCGTAGTCGCCGCGGACACGGGGGCCTCGGCGCTGACGTTGCCGGCAGCCGCCTCTTCACCTAGTTTCTTGGTCTGTTCAAGCAGCGCCTGCCTGGCTGTGACGATCTGCTCATAGTCCTTGGCGATGGACGAGGGTGGCGTGAGCTTGCTCAGCTCTGCTATCGCCCTCTGCTCGAGTGCGCCGCGCTGCGCGGCCACGCGCACGACATCCTCCTGGTTCTGGACGACGTCTTTGGCCGCCGCCAGTTCTGTGTTCAACCTCGCGCAGATGGAATCGGCCTTGGCAACCAATTGCGATGCGGCAAGCGGTGGGCCGGATCCGAGGTGCACGGTACTAGGGCTGGAGCTGGCGCCGGTCGTGGTGGTAGCAGTCGTGACGCCTGTTGACCCAGCGTTGGTGGAACTCGTGTCGGTAGATCCAGTTTTGCCCGACCCACCGCAGCCGGCGATCGCGAGCGCGACTGCGACCAGCATGAGTGGGGGTAGTCGTGTGGATATCATCCTCAACCTCGGGAAGCGCGTTTCTTCGGCTTGGGGCAGCCGCTGATGCTCACAGGTGTGGTTGTGTGGATGACGGCCCCGTTTTGTGCTGTAAAGGCTGTTGGCATCGCGAGCGTGGCCGGGACGCTCTTCTTGACCGTCTTGACGACGCGCCTTGTGTGCCCGTGGTTCTTGACTGTCACTGTCTTGTGACTACTGACGGTGCGCGTGAGCTGACAGAGGTTTTTGTTGGCTGCCAACGCCGAGTTGGGACCCTCCGGCAGGCTCAATTCGAAAGTGCTCACCGGCGCATCGGGAACGGCATGGAACGTGCCGCTTGTGATCCCCGCTTTGCTTATGAATGTTTCGCTGTGCAGGTCGATCGTCACACCGTAGCCCTGCAAGACGAGTATCAATTCGGGAAACTTGAGGCCGCCGTGACTGACGAAGTACGCAGGGCCGGTCAAGGGGACGGGAATGATAGGTGTGTGCGCGATAGCGCTACCGACCCGGGATCCTTCTGGGCACGCGGCCGGATTCGCCTCGAACGTGGCGTCGGGACACGCCTTCTGCAGCGTGGATAGTCGTGAGGGCAACTGCTTGGGTAGGTCTACCTTGACCGAATGTATGTTCGCCTGAGAGCCTTCCGGCGCGGTCGGATAGGTCAGTTTGAAGGTGAGACCGGCACCGCGAGCCCTCGACGTCTTCCCTGCCGCGGTCGCCTTCAGCGTAGGTTTGAACCCAAGACTCTGGCAGTCGGCGGCTTGGAACGGCGTCGCGACGCTAACCGGCACTTGGTCGGCCGGATTCGTGAAGTCGGCGCCGGCGCCGGTAATGGTGTCATGGATCGGCATCGGGGCGCAGCTGGTCGGGTTCAGGATGAAATGGGAGCGTTCCATGTAGACGTGGATGTCGCGGACGTGAACGACGATTCCGTCGATGATGTGCGGGATCGGATCGGACCCGGACGAGTCGACTTCCGCCTGGGCCGTCGTCGGGTTGATGCGCAAGGCGAAGCGGATGACGACCGTGCCGAGATCGAACGGTCCGACCGTGGCGGAGGTGACCGAGACGATCGAGAGCGGCGCGCCGTTGTAGGGACCTGCGAGATAGATTTTGCCTGGGGTCCACGCGAGCACGCCTCCAACGCCGGCGCCCACGAGCGAGTGTCCTATTTCGCTGGCCGCTGGGCACGAGGGAGCGTTGATCTCCTGGATACCGCTCGCCTGCCTTGCGGCTTCGACAGCGGAATTGGGGCAGAACGGTATCCCTGTGAGGTTGCCGGTCAGGCCCGGGGGGAGGACAGTCGAGAATTTAGTGATCTCCTGTTCGCCATCTTCACGGCTGATACGCAGATAGAACGGCGAGTAGCTCCCGCCGGCGTTGCTGGAGGTACCGGCGATCACGCTCGGTTTGAACGGCGGCGCTCTGCCCACTGGGCACGGCCCCCCATGCACACCTTGCGTAATACTGAAGGGGTAGCTCAGGTTGCGTGATTCTTCCGGTACCGACCATGGAGTCAAATCGCTCAATACCGTGTAGGACCCACACGTCGGGGGGCTAACCAGGGGCGAGGTCTGACCTTGGTGGAATTCGAACGTGAACTTGCTGAACGGGACCTGTGGATTTTCGTCAAACGTCGTCACGAGCTGCCCCGTCACAGGGTTCGCTTCGACCTTCCCGGCGACGTTCACGACGATGCCTCGCGCGGGATCCTTAGCCACGACATATAGCGCCAACAGTGAATCGAACGGATTGTTGTAGGGCTGGGCGATATAGACCGCGCCGCTGACTTCTTCCGCAAGTAGAGGCGTCACAATTTTGACAGTGCCGAGCTTCGATTCGGCCGGACACCCTTCACCCGGTAGCGAGGAGTACGTCTCGCGTGCGCGATCTTCAGGCGTGCAAGCAACCAGACCGGACCCTGCCGATGGATTGACCGTGTACCCGACGGGAAGCGTGACCGTAGCGCCATCCAAATCTGACGTGGAGATAGTTTCGGGCTTTTCCCAGCTCTGCGGTACAACCAGCGACAGCGCCAACCCGCTCGGTGATTCTGCCGCATTGGTCGTCGGCAACACTTCCATGGTCGGGTCAAAGGGCACCCGCGCACATTCGCTGGCGGGTGTGATTTCAGTCGTGGCGTAGGACCAGTTGTTCGGTTCCTCCCACGAATCCGCCCTCAACTTGGCCGGAGCGGACGCGACACAGCTCGTCGGGTTCGACAGAAACGGCTTAACGGTGCCGTTCACGGTCTTACCACCATTGATGCATTCCGGTTCGGTCGAGCCCGCTTTTTCTTCGGGTGTGAACGCATAGCATTCCTCGCCGCGTTCTTCGTCGTGGCTTTTGGCGCCCGGAACCCCCCAGATGGTGACCGCGATTTCATGGGGTTCTGTAATCCCCTCAATATTAGGACTGGTAACGGTCAGAGCGAGGTTTGACCGCACAGTAACGGGGAGCGTCTGGACGACGCTCCCCGCGACGTTGAACCCAAGCGCCGCGGCAACACCCGGACTCGTGACTTCCATATTGAACACCGGAATTTTGACCTTGATCGACGTCTTATTAATAGCGAGATGAGCGCTGAGCGTGCCAATCTGACTCGCCGCTGGGCACAGTGGCCCCTTCTTTTCGCCAAACCCGGCACCGACAAGCTGCGACTGGGTGCAGGTCGGTACAGCGGTATTGTTACCCGTGAAACCGGGTGGCAGTTCAACAACCGTGGTCTTAACATCGTTGAACGTCCTACCCAACGAATTATGGGCGAAATCGAAGCTCGTCGTCCAATCCGCGTGAGCCCCTGCCTGCTGTGTCGATGTCGTGAAGTGGAAGCTCCCCGGCACGACTTCGAACGGTTTGGTGGTACTCGGCTGGGCCGAGGCGCTCCCGACACCCAGGACCAGCAGCGCTACGAACGTACACGCGAACATCACTGTCCGCGAGACCAGACGGCGGTATGGATGGTTGCGTACAATCATCGTTTGCCTCCGCGCTTGGCCTTGGCTGATCGCCGATCCGCCTTCTTTGCCGGCTTGCGCTTCACGCACCTGCCCTTCACTCTAGTCATGCCCTTCTTGCACGGCTTAGCCCGCGGCTTCGGCTTGACCGTCTTCGAAGTGACCACAGGCGTCGGGTTGCCGGGACCCGAAAAAGCAAACGAGGCCGGCGTGGTATCCACAGGGGCCGCCACCGGACTGTCACAAGCATCGCCTTCACATTCCACGGGACGCGCTGGCGGCGGCGGAAAACCCCCGCCTATCCGCGCGTCGTAGATGTCGCCGGCGGTATCCGTATCCTGAGGCACAAGGGCTTCGTGGGTCGCAAAGAACACGTCGTGTCCAGACGGCGAGATGCCGAGCAGAACGTTCTTGAAGCCGCCCCTCCCCGAGCTGATCAGACTGAGGCAACCCTGAATCTGCGTGCAGTCATCGATACCGTTGCGACGCCACTCATAAACATCGCTAGACGTGGAGTAACTGGGACTTGGGTGCTGGTTGAAGTTTCCATGCCCATCAGTGATCGCTTCCGGTTCGACTTGGCCATCGACATCTTGGGGAACGAGCGGAACCCACGTGTCAAAGAATATGTAGTCACCGTTTTCGCTGGGATAGACGCCTGATTCTTTGATTTCCAACGAGGATTCTGGATTGAAAGATGATGCACACGTCACGCACGAAATAGCATTTTCCGTGCTGTCATACCGATAAATGCCACCAATCGCCTGCCCCGTGGCGCCCGTGAAACCCGCCACACCTTTCGTTCCCTTTAGATATAGATCATTCCCGTCTGCGCTAACAGATATCTGCACCGCGGAATCTTCCCTCGCTGCCTGGAAAAGAAACATCAGCTTTTCATTAGCAATGCTGTAACTATAAATATCCTTCGTCTGTTCATCCGTCGGTGGAGCATCGGACGTAAGTTGCGCTTCTGACGCCATGTAGATCTTGGTGAAGTCCTGCGATATCTTTACGGTCGCCTGACCTTGCACCGAAAACACCGGTCTGACCACCCCCGCTTCAGACAGAAAGAATTCGCTAGTCCCACCGTTGCTCTTTTCCAGCAGGAGCTTCGAACCTTCAGCGTTCTCGGCCTGAAACACATACGGGCCGAGATCCTTTGTTTCGATACCATCAATACGCGCGTACAGATCATGCGTGCAATTATCAACAAACAGAATCTGCGCGCCACTACTTGAGACAGCGCGCCTCGTAGGATCGCCAGCTTCGCTTTCACTCGCTAGCCTCGCACCGCAGGAACTTATCTCGCCGCCGTCCGTCAATACATTGACTTGGCGCAAGTGCCCCGAAGAATATTCATATAGATCCGAGTTTTCAGTCGTACCAGTCGCCTTACCGAGAAGCGTATGGTCTTCAACTTCAAGAACAAGCCTGCGACCATCAACTGAAGCAGCCACCCAACCACCTCCGTCAGGCACCTCACCGCGAGGAACCACCGCAGCAGTACTGTACGGTCCCCCCGGGGCACCGGCCTTGAATTCGATGTTCGCGGATCGACTTTCGCCAGACGTCGTCCATTGCACCTGAAGACCCAATTCCGTCAAATCGGAACTAAACACCGTCGGCAGGTAACGATCGACGCCCGCTTCCGGCTGAGGGGTCGCAGATGCCATCTGCCAACCAACCGGTGTACGAGAAAAGAAATAGTTGGATTCCGCAGAGTCAGGACTCGGTTCCCACTGCGTACCTGGCGCATGTAGCTCAACGTGTTCGCCATCTTCTCCGATCTGCGTCGATTCGAATATAAGGCCGTAACGGAATATGTCCTGTGCGCCGTCCTTGTCGGCTGGAGTGATCTGCTCATATCCACGGCAGTCCGGCAGAAATGCTGAAGGTCCGCTTCGCAAAGCCTGGTTCTCACACGTCACATCTTGTTCAGCAGCCGCAACGGGTACAGTCAAGGTCTGTTCGTCGCCCTCAACCACGGGATTACCAGGAGAGGTGTTGGTGGTGACAACCCGATAGCGATAGGTCGTCCCTGGCTTCAGACCCGGAAGATCCTGACCGACGACACTCGTCGAGAACGATATATCAGCAGGGGTGTGTTCTGCCTGGTTTCCCGACGTCTCCACCAGCTTACCGAATCCAAGATCGACTTCCGGTGTGGAGCTGGCTTCGGTAAACCCAGATTTGTCAAACTGTTCCTCCGTGACATAATCAAAATGAAAATGCGTATCATAGCCAGGGCCACCAACCTGGGTTACAGTCACACTGGCACTGCCAGACGGGGTCAGGTCCGACCCATCCGCAACGATCTCAGGCTCATCCACGCCCGGCTCGCCGGGAAATTCGATCGTATACGGCCCCCCCGCCGGCCCCGCGGCATCTATCCCAATGCCAGCGTTACTCGGGAGCGCGTGCAGAGCTTCGTATACTTCATGTGAAGTTGCATCAAACCCTATCGGACCGGTTGTCTGTCCACCAAAACTAAGAGTAAATGTGCCCCCGGTCGGAGTCCCTCCGATCCTAACCAACTGCAGCTCATCTAGCGGACCGCCATGACTGTTGACCGACGCGAGAGCGCGCATGGCCTCACCGCTTATCGCATGGGCTTCAAAAGTGCCAGCAACCGGTGGACCCGCCGTTTCAAACTCCACAACCCCCGATGTAGCGTGCTTATGCACACCAGTTTCAGGTTCATTTTCCGCAAAAAGACGAACAAAATATGTGCTGTCAGGATGCAGGCTCGCAAGATCCACCGGAAAATTGATAAGTTCATCTACCGCTTCTGACTTAGGGATCACTCCTTCCGCCCCTGGAGCAGATATCCAAGGACCCCCTTCGGACCCAGCGTATTCAAGACGCCAGTGCGTTTCGGAATTACGAGGGTCGATAACAGTGACGAGGTGCGCGGAAGTTGTCGTCACGTTGCTAATACGGGCTTCAAGACTAACTTCTGGACGGGTCCCCACCGTTTCAAAGGCGGTAATCATCGATCTATGACTGACGCTATTGCTACATTCTACACGTGCATAATAAGGCGTTTCTGGTGTGAGACCCGTGAGGCTGCCGGTGTAGACCGTTTCAGTAGTGTATGTAGCTGGTAGAGAGCCACTGCCACCAGGAACCGCCATCCAAGGACCGGCTTCGTCTGCGGCGTATTCGATATCCCACTTCGTTGCAGCCCCTTGCGGAGTGATTATGGCTGAGAACTTCCCAACGGACGTAGGGCCAAGTTCTTCCGCGATCACACCGTTACCAATTGCACACGCACCGACTTCCTCCGCGAAAGCGGGCGACGCAGCAAGCACCAGCGAGAGCGCAATCGCCAACGGAGCAAGTGCGAGAGCAATCCTCGAATACCCATGTCGGCTCGCGCTCCCTTTCTGCGTGCTTTGCTCAATACATTTCATGACCAATGACCCTTCTAATGGGCTGCTAATAGACTATGCGGACGGAAAAACCACGACGAACGACAGGCGCGGGCCCGTGGTGCGCCTCAGTCCTCGCGAGGCAGAGCCTTCAAGGACTGAGACGCTTTGGATCGGGCGCGGCCGACCAGTGACTATTCGGCGGTGACCGCCCAGGTACCCTCTGCGCGTACTTCCCCTGCTTCTTCGGACGCCGCGCTTAGGCCGAATCCAATGAGGCTGCCCTCGCTTTCCCCACCCTTAACCGAGCTACATTCTCCCGTTTCCCACTTACATATTCCCGGATAGAATTTTTCGATGTTCGCTTGCGGAATCACCAATTCCCTTAAACTATTGGCTTCCTCCCTTGCGAATACACACAGATTTCCCGCATCGGCACCCGGGTTTTCTACGTTTCCCTCACAACCTGTAGGCGTACTTTCGCCAGGACCAATATAGTGAGTGACGGGCGCATTGGCGAGCGGGAGCGCGTAGCTGACGCTGGTCCGTGCTGGTTCATTTGCGGCAGACGCTTGAACATCAATATTCCACTCACCCTTCAAAGTCTTACCCGAAGGAAGCGTACCTCCAGCGGTCCAAGGGGATCCTTCACCACCTTTTTCACCATCTTTGCCCGCAAGGCCTTCTTTGCCTGCGAGACCTTCTTTGCCAGTGAGTCCAGTTTCCCCTTTCGCACCAGCGGGACCGACCGCTCCTTGCACTCCCGCAGCACCCGCAGATCCAGCCGGTCCGCGCTTGCCGATCAGTGCCTTCAGGACCTTGGGGCTGACCTGCTTCGTTGAAGTGATCACATATTTATTTGCGGCGTATGCCCCGCCGGTCACCGCGAACACCAGCGCGAGCGTCATGACGACATTCACGTACGTGAGCCGCTTGCGTATCCTTGAAAACACTTTAACAGTCCTCCCCTTAAATGTAAATTGTTCCTGGCGCTACCGCGACGCTCGAACCACAGACTTTCGGTTTAGGACCCCTTCTACCCAACCATAACGGTCATAGCTTGGAGCCCGACTTACGTTAGCAGAAGGACGAATCGAGAGTCGAATGGACACCCTAATCTCCCCTAGTAGAACTTGGCTGTAGTCCATTCATGTCGATCTGCCCCGCTCAGACTCTCCTGTAATTAGCGTGCCACAGGGCGAGGCCATGATCGACCCCGCCCTAGTGGCACGACTCAACTAAAGCACTACAAAACAGCTCTCTACGATACCGTGAGCGTACCTGCTGTGCTTGTTACTAAACCAGTACCTACGACTAATCCCTCTTTTTCACCACCGATGCTGCAGTTACCAGCTGGGTTAAAGGTTTCGGCTTCTTCAAATACGCCGTTTACGCCGCCCGTCTCGTTAGTCATGACTGACCCGGGTTTACCCGTGCAGACGTCGGTAACCGTTCCAAGCAAGACTGCTTTGCAGGTTATTTCGTAGCCGGGTTCGCCGCCTGTGCCTTCCTTCAGGTCGTCCACCCTTGTTTCACCTGACGGTAATAACAATTCCGACTTCCAGGGAAGATGGATCGGGAAAACAACGATTTTCGATTTATTTGCTTCTTCGCAAGAACCTTTCGAAACAATTTCACAGTTAATCGACGGCACTGTGGTACCCGCTAAGTTTTTGCCGGTTTCTTCCGCGCCTGCAGAGTTTAATACTTTTGTGATTTCGTCTGCGGCACCGGGCCCAACCGTTCCATCGAACGTACCGCTACATTCGATATCAACTTTGATTATCGAATTCATGTCTTCCAGTAAGAGTTTACCGGTAGTTGTTGATGTCGTCGGGGTAGTAATCGCTTTAGCATTCAACTGCCATTCGGTGGCCGCGAAGGCCGACGTAGAGCTAAACGCTGCGAACGCAAACACCGCCGCGAAAGCAAGCCCTACCATATGGAGTTTCCTCATTTGTTATATGTACCTTTCCCTCGTCCAAGGCTTGGTTGCCAAGCCTCCTCTGAGGCTTGTTTTGGTCGCACCGGGCACTCGTCCTTAGGTCAGAGAGCGCATGGCCAACCCTTTATTTGCTTGTAGCGAGATCCAACCACTGGATCTCACAAATCAAGCTAGCAACAACTATAGCTCTCTGTCAAGCAAATGTGGCCTACTGTTTCTCACTCTCGGGCGCTGCCAATCCCAGGTTCCCATATGGGCCAAATCCGTATTGCTGGAGCCAAGACGAGACCTCGTTGGCAAGCCAGACAGCCCCAGCTTAGGATCGAGCGGCGGCGCGCACAAGCAGATCGTTGGATACGCCGCGAGGGCGCGCAGAGTCGACGCTCCGCACGCCCATACGGCATCTGAGACTACGTACGTACTACAACACGGTTCAAGACACCGTGAGCGTACCTGCAGGGCTTGAAACTAAGCCTGAACCGACGAATAATGTCTCTTTTTCGCCGCCGATACTGCAGTTACCTGGCGGATTGAACGGTTCAGCTTCTTCGAATACGCTATTTACGCCACCTGTCTCATTGGTCATAACAGATCCAGGAGTGCCTGTGCAGACATCAGTGACATTCCCGAGCAACACCGCTTTACATGTGTATTCGTAGCCTGGTTCGCCACCTGTGCCTGCCCTTAGGTCGTCCACCCTTGTTTCACCTGACGGTAATAACAATTCCGACTTCCAGGGAAGGTGGAACGGGAAAAGAATGATTTTCGATTTGTTTGCTTCTTCGCAAGAGCCTTTCGAAACAATTTCACAGTTAATTGACGGCTCTATAACTTTTGCTAAGTTTTCCGCTTTTTCTTCGACGCCTGCAGAGTTTAATATTTTTGTGATTTCGTCTGCGGCACCGGGCCCAACCGATCCGTCGAACGTGACGTTACATTCGATATCAACTTTGGTTATCGAATTCATGTCTTCCAGTAAGAATTTACCGGTAGTCGTAGTCGCTGTTGCGCTAGTAATCGGTTTAGCATTCAACTGCCATTCGGTGGCCGCGAAAGCCGACGCGGCACTAACCACGACGACCGCAAATACAGTAGTAAAGACGAGTCCAACGATATGGCGCTTTCTCATTATATTTACCTTTCCTATTGCCAAGGCTCTAATTGCGGAACCGTTATGAGGCGTGATGTCAACTGATCCAAGCAACTCGTCCTAGCCAGAGAGCGCCCGTCCAGCCCTTAATCGCTACCCGAACAGGAAGTCAAGCTGATCGAGTTTATCGGACAAATAGTATTATTCTAGCCTTCTGCGCAGAAGACGTGGAGATGTGTTTCTCACTTGCCTGAGGCGAGCCAGGTGTTCACAGGCACTTGCCGCTAGTCACGATCGATGCTAGCTTGCGTTCAGGACTCGGCCGAGGAGAGCTTGTCTCTGGCTGGTGCAACTCTCATACTGAAGAGGGGTCTCATCAATATGAAGCCGCTGTTCATTACGCTGATAGTTGCGCTGCTTAGCGTCGGCGTTATAGCTTGCGGGGGCGGCGCGACGACGACCGTTTCCAGGGCGACGTCGACTCCGTCCCGAACCATCGGCGACTACGACAGCGACGACAGCGGCGAAAGCGGCCGCTTCAACGACGCCGACAACGATGACATCAAGGGTCCCAAGGACCGCGACGGCGATGCCGACAACAGCACCGGCAGCTACTACGACTCAGACGACGACAGCATCCGGGACTTCGGCCACGCGGCGAGCGCCGCCGACCAGCGGGCGGTCACAACGCTCGTCAAGCATTACTACACCGCTGCCGCCGCGGATAACGGCGCAGCCGGCTGCGCCGTGACCTACTCGACCATCGCCAAGCTGATCCGAGAAGATCAAGGTCACGCACCCGGCCCTCCCTACCTGCGCGGAAACACCTGTGCCGTCGTCATGTCCAAGCTCTTCCAGCACGATCAGCGACAGCTGAAGATCTATAACGCGTTACTACGGGTAACCGGTGTGCGACTCGACCACGGCCACGGATTCGCGGTTCTAGGCTTCGACGGGCTTCCCGGTCGTGAGATAGCCGTCGAGCGCGAAGACGGCACATGGAAGATCGAGGCATTGCTTGACAGCGAACTGCCATAGCGCGGATCGACAAATCGCGCGCTAGATGACCTTCTCGCATTGAGCCAAACCGTCGCGTGCCGCCGCGGCCCGCATCTGCTGAAGCGCCGTCTCGGCTGAGGCCATGACGCTCGCCGCCAATGTCCTGTTTTCTATCTTGACGTCTTCGCCTACCTTCATCGTGTCTTCTGAGACTGTCTTGACGCCGTCAACGATCTGCTTCCAGTCGTTGGCCAAAGCGCTCGGGGGTGTTAGCTTTTCCATTTCGGCCACTGCGTTGCGCTCGACGGAGGAGATCTGCGGGGCCGCGCTCGCGATCGCCGATTTGCTTACGAGGTCCTTGCTGTTGGAGGGCGTCAGATTCGAGTAGTAGCTGATCTTCGTGTTTATGCGCGCGCAGATCGGTTCGACCTTGGCGACCAGTTCGCTACGCGTCAGCGGTTTCGATGCCGATGTGGATGTGCTACCGCAACCGGAGGCGACAAGCACGGTTGTCAGCAAGGCGGCGGCTATCAACAGGCGATATCTCATCTGAATCCCATTTGTCCGATGTAGTTAGAGTGTTCGTCTTCGTTTTGAAGCGTATCGCCAAACCCCGATTAGGAGCATGGACACATGCAGAGTCACGTGGGAAAGACTCAGCAAGCCCCGAACGCGAGCGATCTCTTCTTGTTCTTACACTGTAAAACCGGGGCTTTCGGGGTATATCTCCGGCTCCTACGAGTTAGAAACAAGCGCCCACAGTTGTCGCATAGGGAACACACGTTGGTCCGAGCCGGGGTGCCCCACCTGCTTGCGAAAGCACCCCGACCCTGGACCTGTGCCCATTCGTGTCCCGTGCTGGTTGGCAGGGGCCGAGAGACATTCCTATCATAGTTCTACAACATGCGCTAGTCCTAGCACTCGATATTTTGGTTTGAGCGAGTCGTCTGAAGATCGGAGGCGGAGCTTTTCTCCTGCTCACGCGCGCTTTTCTCTCGCTCGGCCGAGAGGACTGGGGAAGTCAGAGACGATCCCCGGATGGACGGATAGACGAGGTCTTTGCCGAAGATTCGCTCGGCTTGACGCGAGCGCTCAGCTCGTTCAACGCCCAAGCGCTATGCGCAAAGCCTCCGCAACGCGCGCCACCTCGCTCTGGTTGAGCCCCGGGAAAAACGGCAGCGCCAGCGAGCGGGCCGCGATGTCCTCGCACACGGGGAACTCGCCCTCGCGATGGCCAAAGCGCTCGCGATAGAAGCTCATCAGATGGATCGCCGGCAGGTAGGGCTTGCTCTGGACACCGAGCTCCAGCAACCGGTGCACAATTGCGTCGCGATCGACCCCACGAGGAAGCTGCACCACGAATACAAACCACCCACGCCGGTTGCCATCGTGATCCTCACACGGCAGCTCAAGGCCCTCTATATCGGCCAGGGCCGCCCGATAGTGCCGAGCAACCAGCGCCCTCACATCCAGCATCCCCTCCAGCCGAGCCATCTGCGCGATCCCCACAGCACAAGCGATATCTGACAGGCGGTAGTTGAAGCCAAGCCGATCGTGGTCCAGCCAGCCCATGTCCGGAGCCCGCCCCTGATTGCGCTCAGAATCGATGCGAGCCTTCACGGCGCCATCGCCAAGCGTGACCATCCCGCCCTCGCCGGTGGTGAGCTGCTTGTTGGCGTAGAACCCAAACACAGCCGGATTCCCCCGCCCACCGACAGGTGTGCCATCGGCATGAATCGCCCCAAGCGCCTCACAAGCATCCTCCACGATGCCGAGCCCATGCCGAGCGGCAATCCTCTCAAATGCGGGCATGTCGGCGGGATAGCCAAAGATATGTACCGGCAAGATCGCTTGCGTGCGCTCGGTGACAGCAGCCTCGGCCGCCACGGGATCAAGGTTGAGCGTGACCGGATCGATATCGGCAAAGACGGGGCGAGCTCGCTCATAAAGCGCAACGTTTGCCGAAGCGACAAACGAGAACGGGCTGGTGATCACCTCATCGCCGTCGGACACCCCGACCGCGCGAAGAGCAAGATGCAATCCGGCAGTGCCGCTTGAAACCGCACAAGCAAACGGGCTACGAACGAATTCGGCAAACAGGCGCTCGAACTCAAGCACACGAGGTCCAAGCGACAAGATCTCGGAGCGAAGCACCTCAACAACGCGCCGCTCCTCGCCACCACCCATAACAGGCCGAGCCAGCGGAATAACCTCGTAATCACCCAAAGCAGGACCTCGGCACCGACGTCATTCGCTCCACGGGCTCACGCTCCATGCTCAGGCCTCCTAAGAAAGCAAGCCGGTCTCGCCCGACGAGCGAATCGGCGTCGGGGACGGGGACGGGGTCCGGGACGAAGACGGCTGAATGCCAACCTCAAGCGAGTCCACAAGGGCATCCCAAGAAGCAGCAATAAGGTTCTCAGACACGCCAATAGCACCCCAGACGCGGCTACCGTCAGAAGCATCGATAAGCACGCGGGTAACGGCCCCGGTCCCCTTGGCCTCATCAAGGATCCGGACCTTGAAGTTGACAAGGTCGACGTCGCGCAGATGCGGATGGGTCTCGCCGATCGCCTCACGCAGGGCCCGGTCGAGCGCATGCACAGGCCCGTTGCCCTCGGCGGTGCAGACATAGCGCCGCTCGTCCGGGCCCGGTGGCGCCCAGATCTTGATGGTGGCCTCGGTTTCGACATTGCCATCCGCCCGCTTCTCGACGATCACGCGCCAGGACTCAAGCCGGAAAAGCGGCTCGTAAAGGCCGGCCTCTTGGCGCATGACTAGCTCAAAGGAGCCGTCCGCGGCCTCGAATTGGAAACCCTCGTGCTCCAGGCGCTTGACGCGCTCGACTGTGCGAGCCGCCGCATCGTCGTCAAGCTCGATGCCGGCTTCGGCCGCCTTCTCGATCACAGTGCCGCGCCCAGAGAGCTCTGAGACGAGCACATCGCGTATGTTGCCGACAAGCGCGGGATCGACGTGCTCGAACGTGGCCGCATCGGCGCGGATGCCGGCGGCATGCAGCCCGGCCTTGTGCGCGAAGGCGTGCTTGCCGACATACGGCTGGGAAGGGTTCGGAGGGCGGTTGAGCAGCTCATCCACAAGGTGAGCAGTCTCCGTCAGGCGCGCCAGGCGCTCGGGGGGCAGGCCCTCGTGGTCCAGCTTCAATTGCAGGTCGGCGATGATCGTGACGAGGTTAGCGTTGCCAGTGCGCTCGCCGATACCGTTGATCGTGCCCTGCACCTGCGTGGCACCGGCTTCGACAGCAACGAGCGTGTTGGCCACCGCGCAGCCACCGTCGTCATGCGTGTGGATGCCCAGCAGCACGTCGGGCAGCTCCGTGCGTACAGCCTCGACAACGGCGCGCACGCGCCCGGGGAGGGAACCACCGTTGGTGTCGCACAGCACGATCCGCTCGGCGCCGGCGGCCGCGGCGACGCGAAGCGTGTCGAGCGCATAGCTGGGGTCTGCGGCATACCCGTCGAAGAAGTGCTCGGCATCGAACAACACGCGCTTGCCTTGGGCGAGCAGGAAGGCGATCGACTCGCCGATCATCGCAAGGTTCTCCTCCGGGGAGACGCGCACGACCTTCTCGACGTGCAGCAGCGAGCTCTTGCCGACGAGCGTGCACACCGGCACGAAGGACTCGGCGAGCACGCGCAGTCCCTCGTCGCCATCGGCGGGCGCATCGCGCCGGCGAGTCATGCCGAACGCGACGATCTCAGAGACCGACAACGTCTCGCGCTCCAGCAGCCCAAACAGCTCGAGCTCCTTCGGGTTCGACGCGGGGAAGCCAGCCTCGATCAGGTGGATGCCGAGCTCGTCGAGCTGATGCACGACGCGCAGCTTCTCCTCGGCGGTAAGGCTCATGCCGCCTCCTCCCATGCCGTCGCGCAAGGTGGCGTCGTAGAGCTCTATGTGACTCATCAGCCCGTGGGGCTCGGCGCGCTGGGTGCGGGAGCGCTGACGCTCACGACATCGAGCCATTCGCGGTAAAGCTCGGAGCGCCCGTGGATCGCATCGTCGAACGCGCTCTGCAGCAGGCGCGTGACCTCACCGGGCTTGCCGGTGCCCACCTTGTGGTCGTCAACCTCCACTACGGGCACGAGCTCCGCGGCGGTGCCCGACATGAAGACCTCATCGGCGAGGTACATCTCCGCGCGCGCGATGTTGCGCTCAACGACCTGGTAGCCGAGATCCGCCGCAAGCTGCATCACAGAGCGGCGCGTGATGCCGTCGAGGATCGAGTTGTGGTGGCCGGGCGTGACGATCTCACCGCCGGTGACGATGTAGATGTTCTCGCCGGTGCCCTCGCACACATGGCCGTGATCGTCGAGCAGAATCGCCTCTTGGTAGCCGGCCTTCATCGACTCGATCTTGGCGAGCACGCTGTTGAGGTACTGGCCCGAGGCCTTCGCGTGCGGGATCAAGGAGTCGGGCGAGATGCGCCGCCACGAGGACACCTTGGCGCGAATGCCGTTGGCCATGCCGTCCTCGCCGAGGTATGTGCCCCACTCCCAGCAGGCGATCGTCACGTCCACGGGCGCGTCCATCGGATTGAGGCCCATCGAGCCATAGCCGCGATAGACGATCGGGCGGATGTAGCAGGAGCGCAGATTGTTGTTGGCCACGAGCTCGCGCGCCGCGCCCTGCAATTCCTGGGCCGTGTAGGGCACAGGCATGTAGTAGAGCTCGGAGGAGCGCAGCAAACGTTCCATGTGCTCGGCGTTGCGAAATATGGCGGGACCAAGCTCCGTGTCGTAGCAGCGGATCCCCTCGAACACGCCCGTGCCGTAGTGCAGGCCATGCGTCAGGACGTGAACCTTGGCGTCCTCCCAGGCGACGAATTCACCGTTCATCCATATGAGATCGCATGTGTCCACGTTGGTCGTCTCCTGGTTAGGCCATACTCGGTTCGACAGCCGATTCTACAGGCAAGGGCTTGTGTTCCAAAGTTTTGGGTTACGACACTCGCAGCGTTAGCGCCAACACTGCCTGTGTCTAGAGCGTCCCCGGTGGCACCAGCCACTCGCTCTCAAATGCGAGGCATGTACGCGCAGCAATGATGTCGTAGTCGCTGTCGTAGTGGAGCACCCCCACGCCGGTCTCGTAAGCACAGGCGGCAATCAAGAGGTCCATCGGCGCGAGCCGATGGTGACCGACAAGCGCAAGCTCTCGTTGGGCTTGAAGCGCCAATCTCTCCGTTTCGCGTCCTATGTGGATGCGCGGTAGGAGATCGAGTTGTGCCATAAGCGCTTGATGATCGCTGGCGGATCGAGCTGAGTAACCGGCCTCAAGCAGAAAGGGAAGAGAGGTGGCGAGATAGCGCTGCTCGATCCATCCGGCAACCGTCTCGGCACGTTCCTCGTCGACGGCGCCGTCGAGGATGCGCGACCACGCTGAATTGTCAAGTAGCAGCACGCCTACTCGTATTTGGGAACGAGCCCGACATGCTTGACCTCATCCGCTGCCGAAACGTCGACGTGGATCGCAGACGAGCGCGTGCGGATTATATTGGCGAGGCGCTTGCGAGCCGCCTGGGTCGCGGTATCTTCGGAAAGCATCCGACGCGCCTTCACACGTGCGCCCAACTCAACCAGCTCGGCAAAATCGATGCGTTCCCCCTCGCCGAGCTTGGAGCGCAGCTCGTCGAGCGCCTCCTGCACGGGAGGTGTCTCGGTAATCGTGTGACGCGGGCGAGTGGTCGGCACCAGCTAAGTGTAACACCGTGCTGCACCGGGATACTGAGGCGAGCTCAGAGCTGCTCGAGCACCGAGCGCGTCGCCTCCGCCGTACCTGCCTCACCACCCAGGTCGGGGGTGCGCAGGCCACACTCGAGCGCACGTTCGACTGCCGCTTCTACAGCCGTCGCCTCGCTTTCCAAACCGAGGCCGTGGCGCAGCATCAGCGCGGCGGAAAGGAACATGGCAAGCGGGTTGGCGATCCCCTGTCCGGCGATGTCGGGAGCAGACCCGTGCACGGGCTCAAAAAGACCGGGGCCATCCGCGCCAAGCGAGGCACTGGGAAGCATCCCGATCGACCCCGTGATCATCGCGGCCTCATCAGAGAGGATGTCGCCGAACATGTTCTCAGTGAGGATCGTGTCGAAGTGGCGCGGCGAGGAGACGAGCTGCATGGCGGCGTTGTCGACCAGCACATGCTCGAGCTGGATGTGGGGAAACTCGCGCGCATGCAATTCCCCAACAACCTCACGCCACAGACGCGAAGTCTCGAGCACGTTGGCCTTGTCCACGCTTGAGACCTTCGCCCGGGCCGCGCCGAACGCGGTGCGCGCGATCCGCTCGATCTCCTCGCGCGAATAGACACACAGGTCTGAGGCCGAGTCCTGCGTGCGGGTCTTCTCGCCGAAGTAGATGCCGCCAGTGAGCTCGCGCACGACGAGCAGATCCGTTCCTTCAATGCGCTCACGTCGCAGGGGCGAGGCTTCATACAACGCGGGCAGCGGCTTGACGGGTCGCAGGTTGGCATACAGACCGAGCCCCTTGCGCAGACCGAGCAGTCCCTGCTCGGGTCGCGGCGCGTGTGGGTCGGTGGTGTCCCACTTCGGCCCACCCACCGCAGCTAGCAGCACCGCATCGGCGCGCTTACAGGCAGCCAGTGTCTCGTCGGTGAGTGCCGTGCCGTGCAGGTCGATCGCGGCGCCACCGAAAGCATGCTCCTCGACTCGGAAGTCGCCGAGCGTATGCAGCAACTCGAGCGTGGGCTCGAGGATCTCAGGGCCGATCCCGTCGCCGGGAAGGGTGACGATGTGGTGTGCCATGTGTCTCCTTTAAAGAGCTGTCGTGACCGGGCCGGAGCGCTCGCGGTCACGCTCATAGGAGGCAATCGCGTCTTCCTGGGTGAGAGTCGCGCCGATGTCATCCAGCCCCTGAAGCAAGCGCCGGCGGATCTCGTGGTCGATCTCAAATGCGACCTCGCGCCCGGCGAAGTGGACCTCCTGGGCATCGAGATCGACGGTGCCCTCCCCCGCGTGCGCGAGCGCCTGGCAGTCCTCCTCGGAGAGCACGACCGGCAAGAGGCCGATCTTGGTGCAGTTGGAGTAGAAGATGTCGGCAAAGCTCGGCGCGATGACCGCCTGGAAGCCGTAGTCCTGCAAGCCCCAGGGAGCGTGCTCGCGTGAGGAGCCGCAGCCGAAGTTGCGCCCCGCCACGAGGATCGGGTTGGTGGGCAGATTCCAGCCGGGCTCCTTGGCCCAGTCGTAGAAGAGGAACTGGCCGAAGCCGGTGCGCTCAACCCGCTTGAGGAACTGCTTGGGCATGATCTGGTCGGTGTCAACGTCAGCGCGGTCGAGGTGCGTGACCGGGCCTGAGATCTTGTGTATCGGGTCCATGCTCAGCTCCAGTTCCTGATATCGGTGAAGTGCCCCTCTATCGCCGCGGCGGCTGCCATCTGCGGGGAGACCAAATGCGTACGCCCGCCCCGTCCCTGGCGCCCCTCGAAATTGCGATTCGAGGTGGAGGCGCAGCGCTCGCCCGGCTCCAGGATGTCGGGATTCATGCCCAGGCACATCGAGCAACCGGCCACGCGCCAGTCAAAGCCGGCGTCGCGGAAGATGCGATCAAGTCCCTCGGCCTCGGCCTGCGCCTTGACCTGCTGGGAGCCGGGTACGACCATCGCGTTGACAGACGAGGCCACTTTGCGCCCGGCAACGACCTCCGCGGCGACGCGCAGGTCGCCGATGCGCGAATTGGTGCACGAGCCGATGAACACACGATCGAGTGAGATCTGCTCGATCGGCGTGCCGGCCTCGAGCGCCATGTAGTCGAGCGCCCGTTCGGTCGCCTCGCGGTCAGCGGGGGAGTCGAACTCCTCCGGGGCGGGAACGCGCTCGGTGACCGCGCGGACCATCCCGGGGTTCGTGCCCCAGGTGACCTGCGGGGAGATCGCCGAAGCGTCGATCACGACCTCACTGTCGAAGTAAGCGCCGTCGTCGGAGCGCAGCTCGCGCCAGCGCTCAATCGCCTCTTCCAACTCGACGCCGTGCGGAGCGCCCGGCAGCTCGCGCTCACAAAACCAGGCGAAGGTCGTCTCGTCAGGCGCGATCATGCCCCCGCGGCCGCCGCCCTCGATCGTCATGTTGCAGACTGTCATGCGTCCCTCCATCGAGAGCGCCTCGATCGCGGGGCCCGCGTACTCGACGACGTGGCCGGTCATGCCACCGACGCCGAGCCGGCCGAGCGTGCCAAGGATCAGGTCCTTCGCGGTTACGCCGAAGCCGAGCGCTCCCTCATAGCTGATGCGCATCGAGCGGGGGCGTTGCTGGACCATGCACTGCGTGGCGAGCACGTGCTCGACCTCGGAAGTGCCGATCCCGAAAGCGAGCGCGCCAAATGCGCCGTGGGTGGAGGTGTGCGAATCGCCGCAGACGATCGTCATGCCCGGCTGGGTGACACCAAGCTCCGGGCCGATCACGTGCACGATGCCCTGGCGGTCGGAGCCAAGCGAATAGACGGGTACGCCGAACTCGGCACAATTGCGCTCGAGCGTTTCGACCTGCACACGCGAGAGCTCGTCCTTGATCCGAGCGGCGATGGGCGTGCCGTCGGTGGGCGTGTTGTGGTCGGCGGTGGCCAGCGTGCGATCGGGCCGGCGCAGCTTGCGTCCGGCGAGCCGCAGCCCGTCGAACGCCTGCGGGCTCGTCACCTCGTGCACGAGATGCAGGTCGATGTACAGCAGCCCATCGGCAACCTCGTGGGCCTCCCAGATCTTCTCGAACATGGTCTTCGGCATGGTTCTCCTAAGCTGACTCGCAGTTCGGCGCTTCCAGTCCACTGTACAAGCGTATGTTATCACAGACGCCGACTTGGCGGGCACCAGCCTCAAACGAGATGAAGCGTCACGGTGGTCCATGTGGCTTGGACCGCTACGTGTGGCTCGGGCAAGCCTAGCTCTGCGGCTTCGTCATAGAGAAGCACCACTCCCCGGCCCACCGCATCGACAAGCCCCAGTTCAGTGAGGCGTTGCATCAAGAACTGGTTGCGACGCACCGACACGCCGAAGCGCATCGCCTCTGGGGTGACACCGTTGGGCGGCGCGCCCGGGCTGGTCACCTCGATTCTGTCGGCAAACACTCGCAGCTGGATCGGCCCCGCGATGCCGTAGTGGCGATGGGCCACGGCGTTGGCGATAACCTCGCGTAGACGCTCGTTGCTGTAGCGAGGACGATCGACGCGCAGCGCTCCACGCACATTTGAGACCATGGGTATCGTGCGCTCTAGGAAGGCGAGCCCATGCATGATCTGCTCGTCCACACGTCCGTCGAAGTCGGCACGGTCGCGCAACTCCCCCGTCACGGAGGTCCCCGGATATGCGACACAGCTGACAGTCGCATAGGGGAGGCGATCCGATGGTTTGGAGCCAAAGCAGAGAAGACCACCGATCGTCGGCCCCCCTGTCTCGGCATGCAAGATCTCTGTATCGGTGAGAATCCTCAGTCGCTGCTCGCGCTTGAGCGCTCCGAAGTCAAGTGCTCGGTGACCGGCGAAACGCTTGACGAGCAACTCTTCGTCCAAGTCCTCCGGCGTCGCCCCGAGCACCGGACGCAAGTCAGACGCGACGGCACCCGATGCCTGGGTCAGCCGGATCAGCTCCTCACGACTCGGCTCACGCGAGGTGCTGCCCACCCTGATGTAGTAGCGCCGACTCTCATTTGATCTCACCGCATAGGGCTTCTCAGCTCCGGCGGCGACACCGACAATGACGACCACGCGCTCCGCATCCCATTGCAGCCTCTGATAGGTCGGGATGATCGGTGGATCGATCGCCGTCCTGCCGACGTTCATCACACGCTCCTCATCCCAATCTGAAGCGTCGTGCAGACGTTTTTCATCGTCCACGCCGATCAAGATCCGACCTCCTGCCGCGTTCACAAAGGCACACAGTTCCTTCGCGAGACTAGCCGCTGAGACCCGCACGTCCTTGAACTCGGTAAAGCTGTCCTCCTCGCCGACGATCAGTGCTGCCAACTCGTCGCGAGCGAGCGGACCGTTCATGCCTGGTACTTGGCTTGGCGGAGCACGAACGCCTCGTGTCCACCCTCGAGGATCTGCTCAGCGGCGGACCGCACGTCTGAGGAGTCGATCGACCCCCTGGCGCGAACGAAGCTCTTCACACGGCCTCCCGCCGCGACCTCGCGCGCATCTAGCGCGACAATCTGCTCTGCGTCGCCGAGGACCGGGATGTTGGCGTTGTGCGTAGCAATGAGAAACTGCCGCATGGGCTTGGCCTGCTTCAAACGCATCACGATATCGTCGTAGATGAAACGGTTGTCGAGGTCATCCTCGGGTTGGTCCACAAGTAGCGGATCCCGACTCTCCTGCATCACGAGCAAGAGGATCGCTGTGCTCTTCTGCCCCGGGCTGAGGTTATCGAGAGACCGGTAGTCATGGCCGTCCTCGCCGATCGAGATGTCGAGTAGCAGCTCGACCTCATCGGGCAGCTCGGCTATCTCCATCCGCAACAAGGCATCTTCGCTGAGCGCCCTTTCCAGAGCGGCCGCCTGACCGGCTGGCACTTTCCAAGCCGCACTCAACGACGTGGCTCGTATGCGCTCGACGAAGGCGGTGGGGGTGAAGGTCTCTTCATCCACCATTCGCTTCAGAGTCTCGCTTCGAGCGCCACTCCTGAGCTCGGTAAGCGACCGAACAAAGCCATCGCGCGATGCCTGAGGCGTGAGCTTGACGACAAGGCTGCCCGCAAGCACCTCGTTCAGGCGTTCGGCTGCCCCCTGGCGGGTGCGATGCTTGGCGCCACGAACGTCGTTGAGTTCAACGAGTAGGGCCGCCCGCTCAGCCCGTGCCACCTCCAAACGCCTTCTCAGCTGTGCAAGAACTTCACGAAGAGGGAGAAGCTGCTCGATCCGCCGCTCGACATCGAGGTAACGCTCCGGATCGACATCTGGCATCTTGGCCTGAAGCTCGCGCAGCGCGCGGTCGAACTCGGTCCGGCTGGTCGCGCGACGGCGCTCCCACTCGGCTCGTAGCCCCGTAAGGCCGGTGTGAGCCTTCTGTAGATCATCTCGAAGCGCGCGCACCCCGGCTTCCCAACGCAGATCGGCCTCAATGAGAATCGTCTCAGCTCGGTCGAGCAGATCGACGTTCGGAAGATCCTCCTCGCGACGTTCGTCGACTGCACTTGCCAAGGATGGGCTTCCAGAGTCAGTGGCCGCAACCGCCTGGTCACGCGTCATAAGCGCCTTCTCGGCGCCTTCGAGCAAACGCAGCTCACGATCTAGCAGCCGACGCTCCCGCAAAAGCTCCTCGAATCCCGCCTCGCGAAAGCGAGAACGCCACTCCTCCAAGCCCGGTAGCTCGCCAAGCCTGTCCTCGGAATCGTCGATGCGTGTCAGGGTCTTCAGGATAATGTCCGCACTCTCCTGGCAACGCACGAGCAGATCGGATTCACGGATCGTGATCTCGCGCAAGTCCTCGGCCGCAAAGCCATCCAGCATCTCCAACCGGGCACTGGCGTTCTGCGCAATGCCATAAATCTCCTTCTGACCGTATACACACGGGGAGATGAGCGTGCTGGCATCCAACTCGGGGCGCGGACGCCCATCGTAATCGCGGACGACCGGTGCATGCGGCGCTGTACGCTCAACGATGTAACGAGTGCGTACCGGGCCATCCGTTTCGATTGCCACAGACACCTTGGAGCCGGATCGAAACGCGTGCTCTCGCAAATCGCGCGCCGCGCGCCCCACGTCTTCGGTTCTGTAGTCCAAGTCAAACGCATACCGGATCGACTCGATGACTGTCGACTTGCCGGTTCCCCGACCGCCGATTAGACAATTCAACTCGCTGTTCAAAGGAAAGCCGACTTCGTCTAGGAAGTCACCCTCCCAAGCGACTGCCAAGAGTCGAGCGCCGGCGCGTTGCCGTATCGGATCGTCGTAAGAAATGCGTGACTCCGGGTCAAGGAACGCTTGGCGCAATCCCGAGACGCCGATCGTGTCCATCTTGATCCAGGTCGAGATCGCGCCGATGGCCTCAAGCGATCGGCAATCAGAGGTAAGCAGATAGGCCGGTAACCGAGGACGACTGTACTTGGGGTCCTCGCCCCTGATGATGCGGCCGTTGCCGCTGGTGATCTCAGACGGAGGCTTTGAGACCTGGGCCGCAAGCAATGCCTCTGTCTTCCAAGCGTCCACACGGGCACCTTGGCGCAGGGCAGCCAATAGTCCCTTGTCGCTCTCGATGTGAGCGGCTATGCAGATGCCGCGACACTCCTCTTGAACGAACTGAAGCAACTCTGCGAAATACTGCTTTGTGCGCAGCTCCAACCTTTTCTGACTGCGCTTAGCCCGTGTCAGATCAAGACCGACTAGGATCTCTTCCAGCCGCTCTACGCTCGTGTCCGGGTCAAATAGGCACAGGACATGCACGCCCTCGGCGCTCTCGACCTCGAAGCCCGGTAGTAGGTGTATCTCAAGCTCGCGTGCCGCCGAACGCAACTCATCGATCCACGAAACGTCGTTGTGCTCGGTGATTCCCAAAAGTTCGATGCCACGCTCCTTCGCGGCACTGAGATACCGACGTGCCAGATCCATGCGCTCCTCGGGCTTCCTGGGAACAGGACGCGGTGCAAACTGGGGATCGATCGGGGTGTGTACCTGCAGGTCCGCACGCAAGTAGACAGCTCCCGGGCGCTCATCGGCAAGCGTCGCTATCGCCGGCTGGAGGGGGAGTTCGCTATCGGTGGTCATGAGAGGTTCGCAGTCGCAACAATTCCATAGGACTTCGCGCATTGTCCCATCCCGGCCGGGCACGACGGCCGAACGCCGTCCTGACTGACGATCAAGCGGTCAGAGCGCGCCCGACAAGACGATCGCCAGCGTTCAGCTACGGCGCAAACCTGCCGAGACGACGGCCAGAAAGGCCGCCTCGGTGTCGGTGGGATTCTCGAAATGGTGGGGAAGATCGGCGTCGAAGGTGACACAGTCACCAGCGGAAAGCTCATAGCGCTGTCCGTCGCAGACGAGCACGACAGCCCCTCGCTCGATCAGCGCGGTCTCACGGCTGCCGGGCTCGTGCATCGGCGGATCATCCGGCGCACCGGTGGCACCAGCGGGCGCGAGCGTGTGACGCGAGAGCTCTGAGCGCTGCCCGGGCTGAGCCGCGGTCAGCACCTCGAAGCGGTGACCGCGCTGGGCGTTGCCCCCTCCCCCGCGTTCATCGGCGCGCACGATCGTGACCGAGCCGCCCTCATCGAGGCGCAACAGCTGCGAGAGCCGTAGATCCAAGCCGGCCGCGATCCGCGCGGCGACGGTCAGCGTGGGACTGGTCTCCCCCCGCTCCACCTGCGAGAGCATCGGCGCGCTGACCCCGCTGCGCTCAGACAAATCCCGCAGCGACAGCGAGGAAGCCTCACGCAAAGCCTTCACCCGCGCGCCAATGACACTCGAATCAAACGCCTCCCAGCGCACGTCCGGAGCCAAGTCTCGCTCGCGCTGCTTTACCTTCGTAGTCATCATACGAGCGTACGTTATCACAGACAGAAGCGTCTACGACACGTACACCGGGCTACGCCGCGGGTTCCGGCAAACCGACCCCGCGCTCGCGCTCGCGCGCACGAACGACGCCAATCGAAAGCGCACGCACATAAGCACGCGCGGCGGCCTCGATGATGTCGGTGGAGACGCCCTGGCCGGCGCCGGTCTGACCGTGGACCTCGACGACGACGGAGACCTCGCCGAGCGCGTCCTGACCCTCGGTGACCGCATCGACGCGGAACTCGCGCAGGGCGGCGTCGACTCCCGTGGCGGCATTGATCGCGCGGAAGATCGCATCGACGGGACCGTCGCCCGAGGACTCACCGGTCTTGACCGTTCCGTCCTCGACGCTCACGTTCACGCGGGCCATCGGAGGACTCGCCGAGGACGCGGCGACCTCGAAGTCCACGAAGGCATAAGCCGCGACATCATCGCCACGCAGCTCCTCGGTGACAAGCGCCTCCAGGTCCATCGCGGTGACTTGCTTCTTGCGGTCGGCGATCTCCTTGAAGCGCTTGAAGGCGGTGTTCAGCGCCGCGCCATCGACCTTGAAGCCCATCTCCTCCAGAGCCTTGCTCAGGGCGTGACGACCGGAGTGCTTGCCGAGCACGATCGCGTTGCTCTGAAGGCCGACGGTGGTGGCGTCCATGATCTCGTAGGTGGCGCGCTCCTTCAGGACGCCGTCCTGGTGGATGCCGGCCTCGTGCGCGAAGGCGTTGCGCCCGACGATCGCCTTGTTGGGCTGCACCGGGTAGCCGGTCAGACGCGAGACCAGCCGCGAGGTGCGCGCGATCTCGGTGGTGTCGATGGCCGTCCAAAAGCCGACGGCGGGCTCGCGGGTGCGCAGCAGCATCACGATCTCCTCAAGCGACGCGTTACCGGCGCGCTCACCGATGCCGTTGATGGCGCACTCGACCTGGCGGCAGCCGGCCTGCACGCCGGCAAGCGTATTGGCGACCGCCAGGCCCAGATCGTCGTGGCAGTGAACCGAGACGACCACGTCGCGCAGGCCGGGGACCAGCCGGTAGAGCTCCGTGAACATGGCGGCGTACTCCGAGGGCATCGTGTAGCCGACGGTGTCGGGCACGTTGATCGTGGTGGCACCCTCGTCGAGTGCGATCTGGATGACCTCGGCCATGTAGGACACGTCCGAGCGGGAGCCGTCCTCGGGTGAGAACTCGACGTCATCCGTATAGCTCTTGGCGTGAGCGACAGCGGCGCGTACCTGTCCCTTGACATCCTCACGCGTCGTTTGCAGCTTGCGCTCGATGTGGATGTCGCTGGTGGCGATGAATGTGTGAATGCGCGGGCGCGGTGCGTCGCGGACGGCCTCCCAGGCGGCGTCGATGTCCTGCTTGGCAGTGCGCGCCAGTGCGCAAATGACAGGACCTTCGACCTCGCGCGAGATTGCCTGGACTGACTCGAAGTCCCCGGGCGAGGTGATCGGAAAGCCCGCCTCGATGATGTCCACGCCCAGGCGGGCCAGCTGCTGGGCTATCTCCAGCTTCTCCTGCTGGTTCAGCGCGATCCCAGGCGATTGCTCGCCGTCACGCAGGGTGGTGTCGAACACGCGTACGCGTTCGCGCTCGTCTCGTGGTGTTGCGGCGGTATCGCTCATGTCGTCCTCACTTCTCCAGTTCTCTCGCTTGAACGCTTCTCCTTGTGTTTGCGGCTACGCGGCCGCCACGCGCTATTCCCCCCGAGGGGGGAGCAGAAGGAGAAGCGAAAGGGAGAACTGAAACGACATGTGAACGCAGAGTAGCACCCATGGCGGAAAGCACCAACGCCTCACTGAGGGGGACGAGGGTCAAGCGAGACAAGGACGCAGGGAGCGTGGCGTGCTTGCGCACGCGAGTGACCGGACGCAATATCGCGCCGACCATCGTTTCCCTCAGGGCACCAATACGACCTTGCCGAGGTTACGCCGCTCGGTGAGCATGTCGTGCGCGGCGCCCGCCTCCTCGAAGGGGAAGGCAGCGGCCACGATCGGCTCGATCGTGCCGTCGTCGAGCAGCTCACGCAATGGCTCGATCCACGGCTTGAGCGTCTCGCGGTCCTTCCACAGCGTGAGCATGTTCAGGCCGATGACGGTCTTCGATTCGGACATCTGCTTGACCAGCGAGAAACGGGGCATGCGCGCAAGCGTGCGCAGCGCGGAGACGAGTTTGCGTTTGGAGCCGGAAACGACCGCGGAGGCACCGAAGCCGATGAGGCGCCCACCGGGACGCAACAGGTCATAGCTCGTGCGCAGGCTGTGCCCGCCGATCGGATCGAGGATCACGTCGAAGCGCGGCAGCTCGCCCTTGGCGCTCACCTGCTTGTAATCGAGCACGTGATCGAAGTCGAGCGAGCGCAGCTGCTCGTGCTTTGCGGGCGAGGCGGTGCCGTAGATCTCCTCCGCGCCGAAGCGCCGCGCGAGCTGCATGGCGGCGATCCCGACGCCCCCGCCGGCGGAATGAATCAGGACGCGCTCGCCTGGTTGCAAGCTGCCATAGCCGACGAGCGCCGCCCACGCGGTGGCGTAGTTGACGGGAATCGCGGCGCCCTGCTCGAAGGAGAGCCGCTCGGGGAGCACGATGCAGTCGTGCTCGGGCACGGAGACGACCGAGGCGTAGCCGCCGAACTTGGTGCCGGCGAGCACACGATCGCCGACGGCGAGCCCCTCGACGCGTTCACCGAGGCCGATCACGGTGCCGGCCACCTCGTAGCCGACGATGCAGGGCGGATCGGGTGCGTCTGGGTAGACGCCGATGCGCGCCATCACGTCGGCGAAGTTCACGCCGCACGCCCCCACCTCGATCCGCACCCAACCGGGGCGCACCGAGGGATCGGCTCGTTCCTTGACCTTCAGGACCCCGGGGCCGCCATGCTTGGTGATTTCGACAGCCTGCATCGCGGGATGAGCCTACTTCATTTATTGGGATCTCGGCAGGTAGTTTCCACGCACAACGCGTACGTGTTCAGCTGAGAGCGACGGCCCAGCCGGCGACGAAGCCCTCCGAGTCAACGATCTCCTGCACTACCTCGGCCTGCACCGGGACATCGGTGGTGACGACCATCGCGGCCACGCGCTGGTCGTCGCCATCGGGGGTGTGGCCGATCGCGGCGGAGGAGATGTTGATGCCGTGGCTGCCGAAGATCGTGCCGACGCGCCCGATCATGCCGGGCAGGTCGGCATAGCGGAAGACCGTCACGAACGGGGTGAGCTCGATCGTGAGGCGCCGGCCCTGGACCTCGACCAGGTGGGGCACGCGATTGGGGCCGATGCCGGTGCCGGCGACCGCGACCTTCTCGCCGCCTGCGACGACCGTGACGCGGATCAGCTCGTTGAAGTCCTGGGCCTCGGAGACGGACTTCTCCTCGACGACGATCCCACGCTGCTGGGCCATGGAGGGGGCGTTTACGAGGTTGACCTGCTCCTCGGTGCGTCCCTCAAGGGCCCCGCTGATGACCGCGAGCGTGAGCAGGCGCGTGTCGAAGTCGGCGATGCGACCCATGAAGGCGGCCTCGATGCGCTCCACGGAGCTGCCCTCGGCGAGCGTCATCGCGAGGCGTCCCAGGCGACGGGCGAGCGGCAGGAACGGCCCCAGCACCTCCATGTCCTCGGCGCCGACCGAGGGGATGTTCACGGCCGTTGAGACAACCCCACCGGTGAGCGCCGCGACGACTTGCTCGGCACTCTGGTAGCCGGCGCGATCGGTGGCCTCGGCGGTGGAGGCACCGAGGTGCGGCGTGACGACGACCTGGGGGTAGCCCTGGAAGAGCGGGTAGTCGGTGATCGGCTCAGAGGGGAACACGTCGAGCGCGGCGCCGGCGACCTTGCCGGAGTCAAGCGCGTCCTTGAGCGCCGCGTCGTCGATCAGCCCGCCGCGGGCGACATTGAGGATGCGCACGCCGTCGCGCATCTTGGCGAATGCCTCCGCGTTCACCCAGCCGGCCGTCTCGGGAGTCTTGGGCAGGTGCACGGTGATGAAGTCGGCCTGGGCGTAGATCTCCTCGCTGTTCTCGGCCTTCTCGACCCCGAGCTCGCGATAGCGCTCGGCGGAGACGAACGGGTCGAAAGCGAGCACGCGCATGCCGAAGCCGCGTGCGCGTGCGGCGACGAGCTGGCCGATGCGCCCGAAGCCGAGGATGCCGAGCGTCTTCTCATACAGCTCGACGCCGGAGAACTTGGAGCGCTCCCACTTGCCGCTGGTGAGCGAGGCGTAGGCCTGGGGGATGTTGCGCGCGAGCGCCAGCAGCAGCGCCATCGTGTGCTCGGCGGCGGTCACGACGTTTGACTGGGGGGCGTTGGCGACGACAATGCCGCGGCGCGTAGCGGCTTCCACATCGACGTTGTCGACGCCGACACCGGCGCGTCCGATCACGCGCAGGCTGGTGGCCTGCTCGATCAGCTCAGCGGTCATCTTGGTCGCCGAGCGAATCAGGATGCCGTGGTAGACGCCGATCCGCTCGACCAGCTGCTCCTCCGACCAGTCAACGCCGAGATCCACGTCGAAGTGCTGTTCGAGCAATTTGACCCCGGAGTCGCCGACCTTCTCCTTGACGAGCACCTTCAAGCGCTCTGTGCTCTGGGTGTCATTCGTGGCAGTGCTCATGATCCGATCCTCTCTATCACCCAGTCGATACAAGCCGTGAGCGCGCGCACGTCGGCGGGCTCGACGGCGGGGAACATGCCGACGCGCAGCTGATTGCGCCCGAGCTTGCGGTAGGGCTCGACGTCAACGATCCCGTTCGCGCGCAACGTGCTCGCGAGCAGCTTTGCGTCGATCGCCTCATCGAAGTCGATCGTGCCCACTACGAGCGAGCGGTTGGCGGGCGCGACGACGAACGGCGTGGCATACCGGCTCTGCTCCGCCCACTCGTACAGGTGCGTGGAGGACTCGGTTGTGCGCGAGACGCACCAGTCGAGGCCGCCGCCATCGAGCATCCAGCGGATCTGGTCGGCGAGCAGGAACAGCGTCGCCACCGCTGGGGTGTTGTAGGTCTGGTCCTTCGTCGAGTTTTCAAGCGCAATCGGCAATGAGAGGGACGCGGGCGTAAAGCGCTTGGAGGCCTCGATACGCGCGATCCGCTCCAACGACGCGGGGCTGAACAGACCAGCCCATAGCCCCCCATCCCCGGCAAAGCTCTTCTGCGGAGCGAAGTAGTAGACGTCGGCCTGGGACGCATCGACCGGTAGGCCGCCGGCACCGGAGGTGGCGTCGATCAGTACCAGCGCCTCGCCGCCGCCCGCCGGTCGAAGGACCGGCGCCATCACGCCCGTGGAGGTCTCGTTGTGAGCCCACGCGATCGCGTCGACTCGGCCGTCCGGCCCGGCAAGCGCGGCTTCGACCTGCTCGGCGCCCGGCGCGCTACCCGGCTCGGCCTTGATGACCGCCGGATCCTCGAGGAAAGGGGCGTCGCTTGTGACGGTGGCGAACTTTTGGGAGAACTCGCCGAAGCAGAGGTGCAGCGCGCGACGCTCGATCAGACCAAAGGAGGCGGCGTCCCAAAAGGCGGTGGCGCCGCCATTGCCGAGCACGACCTCATAGCCATCGGGCAGTGAGAACAGCTCGCGCAAACCGGCGCGGATCTGCCCCACGAGCCCCTTGACGGGCTTCTGGCGATGCGAGGTGCCCATCAGCGCGGCGCCGTCGCTCGCCAGGCGCGCAAGCGCCTCGGGACGAACCTTCGAGGGCCCGCAGCCGAAGCGGCCGTCGACGGGCTTCAGCTCTGGGGGGATTACGAGTCCGATGTCCTGCGCTTGAGGGCTGGGCGTCATGGGGCTTCCTCGCGGGGTGTCGATGATCGAAGGATGCCCAGGCGCGCGGCGATGATGCTCGTCGCTCCCCGGTGGTGAACTCCACCTAGTGCGCCAGTCGCGACGACAGAGGCGAGTGTAGCGAACGGGTGCAGCTCCCCGGCCGCACCGGCGTGCCTCGTGCGCGAGAGCGCCCAATCGGGGCCGCCCGCACGGTGCGGTCGAGTGGGGAACCCTCCCATGTCACCCACGTCCGTGCGGCTCATCCCAGTCCGGCGCGGGGCCCACCGGGATGATGTGCTTCGGATTGAGCTCGTCGTGCGTCGTGTAGTAGTGGCGCTTGATCTGGCCCATCGCGACCGTCTGAGCAACCCCGGGCCACTGGTAGAGCTCGCGCGTGTAAGCCCACAGGTTGGGGTACTCGACGATCCGCCTGTAGTTGCAGCGGAAGTGCACGTGGTACACCTCGTCGAAGCGCACGAGGGTGGGAAACAGTCGCCAGTCGGCCTCGCGGATTTGCTCCCCCAGCAGGTAGCGCTGCTTGGAGAGCAGCTCCTCAAGCCACTGCAAGCTCTCGAACAGCTTCTTGAAAGCGCGTTCGTAGGAATCCTGACGGCGGGCGAAGCCGGCGTTGTAGACGCCGTTGTTGATCGTGTCGTACACGCGCAGGTTGACATCGTCGATCTCCGCGCGCTCCGCCGGCGGATACAGGTCGAGCTTCGCGCCTGTGCCGAGGCCGCCGAGCGAGTCGCCGCTTGCCATCATGCGAATGATGTCGGCGGACTCGTTGTTGACGATCCGCTTGCTCTTGGTATCCCACAGCACCGGGACGGTGACGCGCGCGTCATAGCCCGGGTCGCTCAGTAAGTACGCCTCGCTCATGAGCTTCCATCTGTACAGCGGATCGACGTAGCGCCCGCCCGGCCCATCCTTGAAGCTCTTGCCGGTGAAAGCCCAGCCCCGCTCGTCGCGAAACGGCGCCACATAGGACATCGGCAACACCTCGCGCAGGCCAGCCAGCTCGCGCAGGATGGCGGTGCGGTGACACCACGGACAGGCGAGCGACACATACAGGTGGTAGCGGCCGGTCACGACCGGCAAAGAGCCTCGCTCGCCGCTGCTCGGGTCGATCCCGATCCACTCCCGGAAGTGGCTGTTCTGACGCTTGAACTCTCCACCAGAGAGCTCGCGCGCCATCACCCTGTCAACCGACCCCCCAGGCCCCTGCTTGTCCTGGTCGCTCATCGTCGCTCGTCCAAGCCAGTCATCGCTTGCCCTGGTCGCTCGTCCAAGCCAGTCATCGCTTGCCCTGGTCGCTCGTCCAAGCCGGTCATCGTTGCCTGCCCTGGTCGCTCATCTCGCCGGGGCCGACCGAACTAGAAGGAGGGTTTGATCCAGGCCATGTGCGAGCGTAGCTCGCCGCCGACGTGCTCGACTGCCGAGTCGGCCTGCTCGGCGCGCATACGCTTGAAGCTCTCCTGCCCGGCGCGGTTCTCGGCGATCCACTCGCGCGCGAAGTCGCCGTCCTGGATCTCCTTGAGGATCTGGCGCATTTTCTCACGCGTCTCCTCGGTGATGACACGCTTGCCGCGCGTGTAGTCGCCGTACTCGGCCGTATTGGAGATCGAGTAGCGCATTCCCGCCAGCCCCTTCTCATACATGAGGTCCACGATCAGCTTGAGCTCATGCATGCACTCGAAATAGGCCATCTCCGGGTCATAGCCGGCGTCGACAAGCGTCTGGAAGCCGGCTTGCACCAGCTCTGAGGCGCCGCCGCACAGCACTGCCTGCTCGCCGAACAGGTCGGTCTCGGTCTCGTCCTTGAAGGTCGTCTCGATCACGCCGCCGCGCGTGCACCCGATGCCCTTGGCGTAGGCGAGCGCAAGCTCGCGGGCTTTGCCGGTCGCATCCTGGGCGACCGCGATCAGGCCGGGCACGCCGCTGCCCTCGGTGAACTGACGGCGCACGAGATGGCCGGGGCCCTTGGGGGCGACCATCGCGACGTCCACACCTGGGGGTGGCACGACCTCGCCGTAGTGAATCGAGAAGCCATGGCCGAACAACAGCTCGTTGCCCTCGGCGATGCCGTCTGAGATTTCATCCCAAACCTGGTGGTGCAGCTCGTCGGGGACGAGCATCATCACGAGGTCCCCGCGCGAAGCGGCCTCGACGGGTGAGAGCACCTCAAAGCCGTCCGCCCGTGCTTTCGCGGCGGAGGTGGAATCCTCGCGCAGGCCGACCACGACGCTGACGCCGGAGTCCTTGAGGTTCAGAGCGTGGGCATGGCCCTGTGAGCCGTAGCCGATGATCGCGACGGTCTTGCTGGCCGAAACGGGGATGCGAGCCGAAGGCGAGTGTCCCCCGGCTTCGGTAAGGAGCGTTAGGTCTGCGTCGTCGTCATAGAGCATGGGAGCGCAGGTTAGCCGACGCGCCGCTCAGGTGTTCGGTGAGCCGCTTGGATGGGTCGGTCCGTGGACCGGATCCGCCGTACCCGAGCGCGGACACACTGCTTGGAAAGGCCCCCTCAGGCTGTACCCACGCCAACGAGCGTGCGCATCGGTATCTCCAGTGAACCGTCAGCCCGGGTGTAGGGGGCAAAGCGGGCCGCGAGGCTCGTGCGGATCTCGGCGATCTCCGACTGCGGACACGCGAGCACGGCATCGTGGAAGACGCGGGCGATGTCGAGCGTCGTCTCCCAGAACTCATCAAAGCTCGACGCGCGCTGGGTGAGGTCCAGGCGCTCCACCCACACCTCATCGAAGCCGGCTCGCTCGAGCAGATCGCGCACTCGCTGCTTCTCGCCGAGCACAAACGGCCCGGGCGCTCCCTCGGCGGGCGGTTTGGTCAGTCCGCGCTCGAGCAGCTCGGTGGCCGGGAGCAGCGCCCACGGGTTGTGCTCGATCGCGTCCCACACCGCCAATGCGACGTGTCCTTCCGGTCGCAGCACACGGCGTGTCTCGAGCAGCGCCGCAAGCGGATCGACCATCAGCATGTACCCCCAGCGACACAGCACCGCATCCACGCTTGCCACCGGCAGATCGATCCATTCTGCGTTGAGCACCTGGAACTCGACGTTCGTGAGGCTCAGCTCACCCGCGCGCTTGCGTGCTCCGTCGAGCATCGCATCGGCTTGATCGCTGGTGATGAGCCCGCCCACCGGGGCCACCATCTCGGCAGCGAGAAACCCTGTCTCGCCAAGACCCGCGGCCAGCTCGAGCACGCGCTGACCCGGTTGCGGGTCGACCGCGTCGATCATCCAGTGGGAGACGGGGGCCGAGAGCTCGCGCAGCGTGGTCTGGCGCGCAACCCAGCCGGAAGCAGCCTCTTCCCAATGGGTGAGGCTCGCAGAGCGGTGCTCGCGCGCCGCCTGGTTGTCACGTCCTTCCTCCGGTTGAACGGTGCTCATCGCAAGATCCCTTTACAGCTCCCTGCGCAACAGCTTGCCAGACGCGGTGCGTGGAAGGGACTCTGAGACGAATGTCACTTGCTTAGGGACCTTGTATGACGCCAGGCGCGAAGCACAGTGCTCGCGCACGACGCTCTCCTTGAGCGTCGCTCCAGGCACGACGACGACGATTGCGGTGACAGCCTCTCCCCACTGCTCGTCCTCGCGTCCGATGACCGCCGCCTCGAGCACGCCGGGGCACGATTCGAGCACCGCCTCAACCTCGCTCGGCGCGACGTTCTCCCCGCCGCTGACGATCGTGTCGGCCTTGCGCCCCGTCACGTGCAGGAAACCGCGACCGTCGATGCGGCCGAGATCGCCGGTGTGCAGGCGACCATCCGCGGACCGCGACCCGCGCGCGACCGTCGGACCGCAGAGAACGATCTCCCCATCGGGCGCGATCTCAGTGCGCGTGCAGAACAGCGGCACGCCCGCGCCTGTGTCGTTTGTAGCGGCGGCGAGCGGCGCGGTGGCGGCCTGGGAGCAGCACTCGGTGAGCCCGTAGGTCTCGATGACCGGCACGCCGGCGACGCGGGCGCGCTCGACAAGCGCGGCCGGGACGGGACCGCCGCCTGTGAGCGCGCAGCGCAAGTGCGGTGGCTCGCTCAGGCCCGCGTCGAGCAGGCGCGCGAGCGTAGTCGAGACGAGCGATACGAGCGTGATGCCCTCCTCTTGCAGGGCCGTGAGCGCGCGCTCGGTCTCAAAGCGTTCGTGGATCACAGCGGTGGTGGCATAGATCGCGCTGCGCACGACGATCGACAGACCGCCCACGTGGGAGAGCGGGAGCGCGCACAGCCAACGCTCATTCTCCTCGACGCCAAGCGCAACCCCTGAGCCAAGTGCGCTCCAGAGGAAGTTTCCGTATGTGAGCTCGACCGGGCGCGGAGCGGAGGTCGTGCCGGAGGTGTGGATCACCGCGCACACCGCATCAAGATCGTGAGTAACCGGATCTGCCACCGTCAGAAGATCGTGGGCGACCGCGCCTGCCGACGCTCCCGGGTCGCGTCCCTCACGGAGGTCTTCGCCGACTTGCCGTGGATCAGCTGGCAATGGCTCGTCCACGAGCAGGCTGGTCCCCGCCACGATTCGCTCGCGCTCAGAGGCGGTGAGACGCAGGTCGATCGGGACCGCCACGGCGCCAAGCAGGAAGCATGCGTGCAGCGTCTGCGCGAACGCGATCCCAGCCGGCAGCGCGATCGCGACGCGATCCCCCCGGCCTATTCCCCGCTCCACCAGCTCGTCGGCGCCCGCCTGCGCACAGCACGCAAGCTCGGCATAGGACAGCTGCGCATCCGGGGTGTGGAGCGCGGTGAGCGCGGGCGCCGCGAGAGCGGCACGCTGCAACCATGCCTCGACCTGCATCGCTCACAGGCTAGCCTTCGCTCTGAATCGTCGGCACGCGCTCTTAGCAGGGCGCTCAGGTCAAGACAGGAGCGCAGATCAACCTTGAGCACCACCTGGACAGCAGCAGACAGCTACACAGACATCCGCTACGAGAAGTCCGTCGAGCCCGGGCAGGCACCGTGCATCGCAAAGATCACTATCAACCGCCCGCAGGTCAGAAACGCTTTCCGCCCACTCACCGTCGTTGAGATCTCCCAGGCCCTGGAGCAAGCCCGCGAGGACCCCGACGTGGGAGCGATCGTGCTGTGCGGCGAGGGCCCGCTCGCGTTCTGCTCGGGTGGCGACCAGCGCGTGCGGGGCGACTCGGGGTACCTCGCCGAGGACGACGCCGGTAATCCGGATCCCACCCGCCCCGGTCGCTTCCACGTGACCGATCTGCACGTGCAGATCCGCCGCCTGCCCAAGCCGGTGGTGGCGATGGTGGCGGGATACGCGGTCGGCGGCGGACAGGTGCTGCAACTCGTGTGCGACCTCACGATCGCCGCCGAGAACGCGCGCTTCGGGCAGACGGGCCCACGCGTGGGCTCCTTCGACGGCGGCTTCGGCGCGGGGCTGCTCGCAAACATGGTGGGCGTCAAGAAGGCGAAGGAGATCTGGTTCCTGTGCCGCCAGTACGACGCCCAGCAGGCACTGGAGATGGGTTTGATCAACACGGTCGTGCCGCTCGAGCGCTTGGAGGATGAGACGGTGCAGTGGTGCCGCGAGATGCTCGCGCTCTCACCGTTCTCGCTGCGACTGCTCAAGGCGAGCTTCAATGCGGCCGAGGACGGCCTCGCCGGCATCCAGCAGCTCGCGCACGACGCCAACCTGCTGTTCTACGGCAGCGAGGAGGCACGCGAGGGACGCGAGGCCTACAAGCAAAAGCGCGAGCCGGACTTCGCGCGCTTCCCGCGGCGCGCATGACCCAGGGACGCACGATCGTGGCCGATCCCCCCAACTCGGTACCTGCCACGAAAGCCTCGAGCGCTGTGCACATCTGGCTGATGGCCGCCCGCCCGCGCACACTCCCCGCAGCGGTTGCCCCGGTGCTCGTGGGGACCTCGCTCGCGCTCGGCGCCGGCCACTTCCGTCCACTGGCGTTCGTCGCGGCGCTGCTCGGCGCCGTGTTCATCCAGGTCGGTACAAACCTGTCAAACGACTACTCCGATGCACGCAGGGGCGCGGATACCGAGGACCGCCTCGGCCCGGTGCGAGTGACCGCCGGCGGGCTCGTACCACCCGGCAGAGTCCTGTTCGCGACATACGTGACCTTCGGCCTGGCGGTCCTGTGCGGCGTCTATCTGGTCGCGGTCGCGGGCTGGGAGCTGATCGCGGTCGGTGCCGTGTCGATCCTCGCGGGCGTGCTCTACACCGGGGGCCCGCGACCTTACGGCTATGAGGGTCTGGGCGAGCTGTTCGTATTCCTGTTCTTCGGGATCGTAGCGGTGAGCGGTTCCTACTTCGTGCAGGTGCAGGAGCTCCCTTGGGAGGCCTACGCGTGTGCCGTGCCGGTGGGGCTGCTTGCGAGCGCGATCCTGGTGGTGAACAACGTGCGCGACCTGGAGACCGACCGGCGGGCCGGCAAGCGCACACTCGCTGTGCGCCTCGGACGGGAGCGAACGCGCACGCTCTACACCGCGATGGTGGGGGGCGCATTCGTGCTCGCCCCACTGCCATGGCTCCTCGGGTCGATGACAGCGTGGCTGTTCTTGCCGTGGTGTGCGATCCCGCTCGCCGTCCCACTCGTGGAGATCGTCAGGACCAACCTCGACGGACCGACGCTGAACGGGGCGCTGGCCAAGACCGGAGCGCTGCAGCTCGTGTTCTGCCTGCTGTTCTCCGCCGGCATCCTTGCAAGCGGCGGGATCTGACGCTGACGCGGAGGGCATCATGAGAATGGTCGTGCGGCGCCACGCCCTGCGGCTGCGCGAACCGCTCGAGACCTCCTACGGCGCGGTGGCCGAGCGCGAGCTGCTCGTGGTGGCGCTCACCGACGAGGATGGCGTGAGCGGCTACGGCGAGGCGGCACCGCTACAGGCATACGACGGGATCAGCCTCGCGCGTGTGGAACAAGCGCTCGAGCGCTACCGACCGGTGGTCGAGGACACGACCGGCATGAACGGCGCGGAGATCGTCGACGCGTGCCGTCGCGTGGAGGATCTGCCCGAGGCATTTGCCGCGATCGACCTCGCGCTGTGGGATCGTGCCGGGCGGCGCACGGGCCGGCCCGTGGCCTCGCTTGTGACAGACACGCCGGCCCGGACAGTGCCGGTCAACGCGACCCTGTCGGCGCTCGACCGTACCGGAGCGGCCGAGCAGGCGGCGATCGCCGTGGAGCGCGGATTCCAGTGCTTGAAGGTGAAGGTCGGCGTCGGCGACGACGCCGGACGGGTCGCGGCGGTACGAGCGACCGCCGGCCCCCACGTGGCGCTGCGCGTCGACGCCAACGGCGCATGGGATGTGGAGCAGGCCGTGCGCAGCATCGAAGCGCTCTCCCCGGCCGGCCTGGAGCTGGTCGAGGAGCCCGTACACGGCCTCGCGGGCGTGCGCGAGGTGCGCAAGCGCGTGGCAACGCGCGTGTCGATCGACGAGACAGCCGCCGAGCACGGAGCGCTCACCGCGGGCGTGGCAGACGCCGTCTGTTTGAAGATCTCGCGTTGCGGGGGCATCTCCGGCCTGCTCGCCGCCGCGACGCTCGTGCGCGCATCCGGCGCCGAGGTATACGTCGCCTCGACGCTCGACGGGCCGCTCGGCGTGGCCGCCGGAGTGCATGCGGCGGCCGCGCTTGCCTCGCGCGGCCCACTCCCGGCCTGCGGCCTGGCGACGCTCTCGATGTTCGAAGGCCTCCCCGACCAGCTCGCGCCCAGCGCCGGCGAGATCGCGGTCCCCGAGGGAGGTGGGCTCGGGGTGGAGCCCCTGTGAGCCGGACCACACGATCTAACCGGCTAGGTGATCGAACCGGCTACCGCGAACGGCTACCGCGATCGAGCCGGCTACGTGATCGCCTTCGCCGCGACCCGCGGATTCTCAAGCAGCAGGCAATGACCGCCGGCTGACACTTGAAGCAGTGCGTCCGGCATTAGCCCGACCATCCGTTCGCTCACTCTCACGTACTTGCGGTCACGACGGCCCGCCAGCACGGTGACTGGCATTTGATATTCGGCCAGCCGCTCCCACAGCGGCCGCATCTCGCCGGCTCCAACACCCCGCAGTGCCGCCGCGACCCCGTCCGGACGGTTGCGCGAATGGTCGGCGCGAGCCAGCGCATCGACCTCAGGGGGGTCCTCGGCGAACATCGGTTTGGAGCGCCACCGTGTGGCGAAATCCTCGATCGAGCCCTTGTCGATCTCGTCCGCCAGACGGTGGTCTGCTCGGCTCCTGCGGGTTCGCTCGTGGGGATCGTCGATACCCGCCGTGGTCGAGATCAGCACGAGCCGCTCGATCCGCTCGGGGGCGGTCCGGGCAATGTGCAGCGCGATACGCCCGCCCATCGAATAGCCGGCGAGCACGAAGCGCTTCGGAGCACGCTCCAGCACGCTTGCGACGCATCCATCGAAGGAGATCGGTCGAGCTGCGTCCGCTTGATCACCGTGCCCCGGCAGGTCCAGCGCGATCGGGCGATAGCGTTCAGCCGGCAGATATCTCAGAACCGCATCCCAGGCACGGCTAGTCCCGCCGAAGCCGTGTAGCAGTACGACACTCTCGGGCCTGTCGCTCAAGCGGCCAGTGCCGCCTCTAGATCACTCGCCGGCAGGTGCTCAGGAGGCCAAGTCAGCTTGAGCTCACCCTCACGCTCCAATGTCCAGCGTACATTTAGCAAGACAAGCCCGATCACATTGCCAGCCTCGTCATATTCGACGTTGTGACCCTCCCCTGTCTCAAACGCTGTGGCCGGCTCGCGCGGTGAACCGACGCTCAAATAGAGGATGTCGCCACGCTCGTCATAGTGACAGTGATCGAACTCGATGCCAGAGATATTGATCGTCATAGTCGCTCCCCTGGATCGTTGCTCTGGATGGTGGCCGTTACGATCCACGCCGGGGAATCGTTGAAGTCTACGACGACTCGCAGCCAACGGTTGGGTGCTACGTGCCGGCGATAGAACCGCTCTCGTCCCGGAATGGGATCATCGGCATGGAAGTCTGGAAGCGCGACCGTTCCAAGGATCGTCTCAACGTGGTCGAGCAACCACGGCCTGCCGAGCGCGAGATGCAAGTGGGATCCAGCATCGAAGACTACGACTCGCCCATCCTGAGCGGTTGTCTCCAGCTCAGCATCCATGCCTCTATAACGACGATATATCCCGATACGGACGAAAGTCTCAGGCGCAAGGTAGCGTTCCCAGAGCGTCGTTCCGACGCGATCACGTGATCTACTCCGCCACCGACACCTACACGTTGCTGGGCGCATTCGTCGACGAGCTGGCGCGCTGCGGGATGCGCGATGCGTGCACATCGCCGGGCTCGCGCTCGACCCCGCTTCTGTTGACGCTCGCACGGGATGACCGCTTGCGCTGCCACTCGCACGTGGACGAGCGATGCGCCGGCTTCTTCGCACTGGGGCTTGCGAAGGCCTCGGGCTTGCCCGTGGCGATCACGTGCACCTCGGGCACGGCCGTCGCCGAGCTGCTGCCAGCGGTTGTGGAGGCGCATGAGGCGCGCGTGCCGTTGATCGTGCTGAGCGCGGATCGTCCGCCCGAGCTGCGCGAGGTGGGCGCGGGGCAGACGATCGACCAGCTGAAGATCTTCGGCGAGTTCGCCAAGTGGTTCTTCGAGGTTGGCACGCATGAGGCGACGAGTGAGCGCGTGCGCTGGATGCGAGCCCTGGCCTGTCGCGCTTGGTGGACGGCGCTTGAGGGACGGCCCGGGGTGGTTCACCTCAACTTCCCGCTGCGCGAGCCACTTGTGTGCGACGAGCTTCCCGGCGCGGTTGGAGAGGGACGGCCGAACGGCGACCCTTACGTGAGCCGTGCCTCGCAAGACTCCGACGCGAGCTCTGCGGCGGGCACGCTGCTTGAGCTGATTGGCTCCTCTCGACGGGGCGTGCTTGTGGCGGGACGCCACGAGCGCGAGACGCCGCTTGGACAAGCCGCCGCGAAGTTCTGTGAGCTTGCCGGCTGGCCACTGCTCGCCGATCCTATGTCCGGCGCTCGACGCGGGAGCGCTGCGATCGCCCACTACGACGCGCTTCTGCGAGGGGCGGGGTTCCTGGGCGAGCACACACCCGAGGTCGTCATCAGGATCGGCGATCTGCCCGTATCAAAGCCGTTGCGCACGTGGCTCGCGAGCCTCACGGACACGCGCCAGGTCGTGCTCGACCCCGAGAGCTCGTGGCAAGACCCGGCGACGGTTCTGTCCGACTCGATCGGGGCGGAGCCAACGGCGACCCTGAGTGCGCTCACGCAGATGCTCGAAGCCTCCTCGGTGACCGACCCGGACTGGTTGGCCGGCTGGCGCAGCGCGGACGAGCGCGCCGCTGAGGCAATCCTGGGTGTGCTCGGCGCGAGCGGCTGTGGTGAGCCTTCCATAGCGGCCGAGCTCGGCGTGCTGCTACCGGAGGAGGCGACCCTGTTTGTGGCCTCCTCGATGCCGGTACGCGACATCGAGACCTTTTGGCCGGTACGCCCCGACCCTCCGCGGGTTCTGTGCAATCGCGGTGCCAACGGAATCGACGGCACCGTATCGAGTGCGTTTGGAGCAGCCGCGACGAGCGACCGGCCAGTCGTGCTGCTGATCGGAGACGTGGCGTTTGCTTACGACATCGGCGGCCTGCTCGCCGCAAAGCGTCTCAGTCTGAAGTTGACGATCGTGCTGCTCAACAACGAAGGCGGTGGGATCTTCGACTTCTTGCCGATCGCGGGCAGCGAGATGGCGCGAGGCTCATTGCCAGGGGCCATGAGCGACCACCGGGACAGCGAGGGGGCCGCGCCCGACATATACACCCAGCACATCGCCACCCCGACCGGGCTTGACTTCTCCCAGGCTGCCGCTCTCTACGGGCTCGGCCACGAGACGGTCGCGGATGTCGCGGGCTTCCGGGCGGCATTGGAGCGTGCGCTGGCATCACCCCATTCGGCGATCGTCGAAGTGCGCACCGGCCGGGACGCGAATGTCGCGCTACACCGGCGGGTGTGGAGCGCAGTAGCGGGAGTGCTTAGCCCATAGACGAGGAGTAAGAACGACTCTATCGGTTCGACATCCAGACCAATTGCCTTATGTCGAATTTCGTTATTTGGGTGAGCTGCCTTGGCGGGGAATGCTCAACTGGTCAATAGAGGCAGCAATGCCTGCAACTTGACCTCAGTCTCAGCCAACTCCGCGGCCGGATCTGAGCCGCGCACGATGCCGTTCCCGGCGTAGCAGCGGGCGACGTTGCCGCGCAGAAGCGCGCAGCGCAGGGCGACGCAGAACTCGCCATCGCCGGCGGCGTCGGTCCAGCCGACCGGGCCGGTGTACCAGCCACGGTCGAGACCCTCAAGGGCCGGGATCAAACCGAGAGCGGTATCGGATGGCTCGCCGCCGACGGCCGGGGTGGGATGCATCAGACCGGCGAGCTCGATCGCCTCCACCGGCGCAGCGAGCTGTGCGCGGATCGGGGTCGCCAGATGCTGGATGTTGGCCATTTGAACGAGCGTGGGCTCAGGCGGAGTGGCAACCCAGATCGCGTAGCGGTTGAGCGTGCGCTCGATGCGCCGCGCCACGATCGCGTGCTCCTCGCGATAGCTCTCGTCGCGCATCAGGCGCTCGCCGAGGTGCGCGTCGACGGCCGGGTCGGCGCTGCGACGGGTGGATCCGGCGAGCGCGATCGTGCTTACGCGTTGACCCTCTCGACGTACGAGCAACTCGGGGCTGGCGGCGACGAGCGTGGCATCGCCCCGTCCGACGCAGAACACGAAGCACGAGGGGAAGGCGTCGCGCAGGACTCCGAACACGGCTGCTGGGTCATAGTCGCTGGGCGCATGCACCTGCACCTCGCGCGCGAGCACGATCTTGCGCAGCTCGCCCGCGCGAATCGTCTCTGTCGCACGTGCGACGGCCGCCTCGAAGTGCTCGGGGGGCATACCACTGGAGACATGGAAGCGACCGGTCGGAGCAGGGTCGAGCAGGGGCAGCGGCGGTCCTGATAGCTCCTCCAGCCGGCGAGTGAGCTCGGCGAGCAGCTCCTCCGCGGTGTCGTCGGGCTGGGCGAGGGCCGCGAGCGTGAAGCGCACCTGCCGCTCGCCGTCATGCTCCTCGCGCGTGATCGCCACCTCGGGCACGACCAGCGAGGCCGGCTCGAAACCGCTCCAGGGAGGGGAGTTGCCGCCACCCGGAGCGAAGGCGAAGCCACCGAAGGCGACGGGCCCCCCACGTCCCGGGCTCTCACCCGGCGAATCGGCAACCGCACGAGCGGACAGCGAGCGCCAACGATCGGCGACCGTGGCAAAGCGATCCGGGCCGGAGTCCTCCAATGAGACGACCTGCCCCAGGCCGGCCAGTGCGGATCCGCCCCGGTCGGGCTGCTCGAAGACGAACCACGGCTCGCCGGCACGTCGAGAGGCGCACACCACAGCAGAGGGATCCACCTCGGGAGGCAGCGCACACGTGATCGTCGCAAGCGTCGGACGTCCTGAGCGTCGCGTCCGTTGGAGCGCGAGGTCCAGACGCGCACGCAAACGTTCACGATCGGGCCCGGTGAGTGTGAACGGCGAGCGCTCGCCGGTCTGGGTCTTCACCGATTCAGCATCCTGAATGGCCCGGCGGATCCGGACGATCTACTGGATACCCCATCCCTTGTCTGACAGACCCTATGTCTCACCTCGGCCGCGGGCGATTGCTATCTCTCCCGTGCGCATCATCTCGATCAAGCCGAACGGGCGCACCATGCTCTCGAACGCCTCCACCTTCTCGGTGGTGCCCGTGACCTCGACGATCACCGAGCGCTTGGTGACGTCGACGACCTTGCCGCGAAATATCTCAGTGATCTGCATCAGCTCGCCACGCTGGGTGCCGTCCGCGGAGATCTTGAACAGAGCGAGCTCACGCGCGACCGTGTCAGCCGGCTCGAGATCCCTGATCTTCAGGACATTGATCAGCTTGTGCAGCTGCTTGGTGACCTGGTCGATCGGGTGTATGGCTCCGTCAACCGTGAGCGTGACGCGTGAGATCTGATCGTCGTCGGTTGGTCCCACGGTGAGCGTGTCGATATTGAAGCCGCGCCGCGCGAACAGGCCCGCGATGCGAGTGAGTACGCCAGACTTATTCTCAACGAGGATCGAGAGGACGTGCTTGCGTCCGCTGCGCAGGTTGCCGGATGCCTGCAGGTCCTCGAGGCTGAGCGGCTCCTTGGTGGCGGGTTCTCCCACGATGCTCACCCCACCATCTCGCGGGCGGCTTGCCCGGCGGGGATCATCGGGTAGGTGTTCTCCTCGCGCGTGACCTTCACGTCGACCACGACCGGCCCGTCGGTGGCGATCGCGCGCTTCATGTCCTCCACGAGCGTCGTCTTGTCGTCAAAGCGCATACCGGTGGCACCATAGGCCTCGGCGAGCTTGACGAAGTCGGGGTAGTCGCCCGTCTCCACGTGGCTGTAGCGACCGTCCCAGAACAGCTCCTGCCACTGACGCACCATGCCGAGGTAGCCGTTGTTCATGATGAATACCTTGATCGGGATTTTCTCCTGAGCGCAGGTGGCAAGCTCCTGGGCGTTCATCTGCACCGAGCCGTCACCGGCGATGCAGCAGACGGTCATCTCGGGGCATCCGACGGCCGCGCCCATTGCGGCGGGCAGGCCGAAGCCCATCGTGCCGAGTCCGCCCGAGTTGATCCAGCGACGGGGCTTTGGGAAATCGTAGTGCTGGGCGGTCCACATCTGGTGCTGGCCGACGTCGCTGGTGATGATCGCGTCTCCCCCGGTGGCCTCGTACAGCGCCTGCACCATGTACTGCGGCTTGATCTCCGTGTCGGTGCTGTCCTCGAAGCTGAGCGGGTACTTCTCACGCCAACCTTCGATCCGCTGCCACCACTCGCTCAGGCGATCGGTGGGAGCACTCAGCGCGCGGTACTCAACGAGCAGCTTGGCGAGCACGTGCTTGGCGTCGCCCACGATCGGGATGTGGGCGGGGATGTTCTTTGAGATCTCGGCCGGATCGACGTCGATGTGGATGAACTTGGCGTTTGGGGCGAACTCGGAGAGCTTGCCGGTCACGCGATCGTCGAAGCGGGCACCCACGGCGCAGATCAAGTCAGCCTCGTCCATCGCGTAGTTGGCGGCACGCGTCCCGTGCATCCCGAGCATCCCGAGCCACTGCGGATGGGGCGCAGGGAACGCACCGAGTCCCATCAGCGTGCACGTCACGGGGAAGCGGTCAGAGGTAGCGAACTCGACCAGCTCATCGGAGGCGTTCGCGTTTACGACGCCACCCCCGGCGTAGATCACGGGACGGTGAGCGGCCGCCAGTGCCTTGGCCGCCTGGCGGATCTGCTTCTGGTTGCCCTCGAGCGTCGGCTGATAGCCGGGCAGGCGCACGTCGGCGACGGGCTCATACGGGATCTCGGCTCGCGATAGATCCTGCGGAATGTCGACCAGGACCGGGCCTGGGCGACCGCTGCGCGCGAGGAAGAACGCCTCGTGGATCGCGCGTGGGATTTCAAGCGGGTCCTGGATCATGAACGAGTGCTTGACGATCGGCATCGTGATGCCGATCGTGTCGGCCTCCTGGAAGCCGTCGGTGCCAAGCAGCTCGGTGCGTACCTGGCCGGTGATGAAAACGACCGGCACCGAGTCCATCATCGCGTCGCAAATTGGGGTGATCAGGTTCGTGGCCCCAGGCCCACTCGTGGCGAATGCCACGCCGACCCTGCCGGTCGCCTTGGCGTAGCCCTCAGCCGCATGACCGCCACCCGCCTCGTGGCGCACAAGGATGTGGCGAAGACCACCATCGACGAAGGCGTCGTAGGTGGGGAGGTTGGCGCCACCGGGCAAGCCGAAGACGACGTCTACGCCCTCCGCCTTCAAGCATTCCATCACCGCGTCAACTGCACGCATTGCACCGACCTCCTTTCCGTCATTGAGATGAATAAGCAAAATGGCGAGAGCATCGACTGCCCTCGCCTTCGATAAAGCCCAGTGTACCAGCGGGTTTTCGCGCCGCGAGCGCCCGTTCCTGCCCTCAGGAACTTCCGATGGCGACGCCGATCGCGAGCACGATCGCCCCGGCGAGCGTGACCACGATCAGCGAGGAGCGCAGCGAGACGTCGAGGAAGCGCTCCCGCACCCAGGCGATCACGAACAGCTCCACCGCGACCACGCAGCCGGCGACGATCAGCGCCTTGTGGGTGTCGGCGATCAGGAACGGGAGCGTGTGGAAGATGCCACCGAGCGCCGTCATGCCCCCGGTGATCGTGCCACGCACGAACGGCGAGCCACGGCCGGTGGTGTCGCCCGTATCCGACAGGGCCTCGGAGATGCCCATGCTGATCCCGGCACCGAGTGCAGTCGACAGGCCGACCACGAAGGCGGTGTGCGAGTTCGAGGAGACGGCCGCCGCGAAAATCGGCGCGATCGAGGAGACCGTTCCGTCGATCATGCCCACGAGCGCCGGCTGCACGACGCGCAGCACGAACGAGCGCTCGTTCTCGAAGCCGGCACGGTGGATCAGGCGAGCGATCCGCGACTCGCGGACGCTCTCGACCGGCTTCTCGATCGTGGCTGGCATCTATGGACAGCCTATGCGAAGAACCGGCTTAGGGCAGCCGAAATCGGCTTAGGCAAGCCGAAGTAGCGACGAACCGCGTCAGCCCGAGTGCGAGACGGTGCTGCCCTGGAAGGATTCGGGCACGAGCACGCGCTCGGGGAAGTCGAACTCCTCCCCGCAACGCGTGCACAGTGCGTCGTAGACCTTCGTGACGCGACCGCATCTCGGGCATTGGCGGCGCGGCTCGTCGCGCTCGTAGCGATAGGCGATCGCCGCCATGAGACCAATGAAGGGCACGACGGCTGAGATCAGGAACCACAGCACAAAGGAGCTGCCCTTGATGCGACCGACGATGCCGCCGGCCACGCCGAAGCAGAAGCAGATGACTAGATAGGCCATGTGGGGGTCTCCACGCAGCTCATCGCGGACGGACGCTTAGAGCAGGACCTTCAGCGCCCAGATGACGGCGACGACCGCCAGCACGACGACTGCGATACCCGCTATCGCCACCGCGACGCCGATCAGGACGTGCAGCAGGAAGTAGCCGACGACCAGCAGGACCAGGATCGCGACTACCGTGCGTCCAAGCGAACCCGCCGAAGAACTGGTTGAGGGAACGTCGCTCACACCTACAGCGTACCTCAAGTGGCGGCCCTAAACGGCACGTTGCTCAAAAGGGCCCGCGAAGGAGCGCGCGGCCGGACAGGCTTAGAAACCCTGTCCGGCCGCGGGCGGGTGGGTACTTCACTCACCGCGAGGAGGGGACTCGTGGTGAGGCTTGACCAGCACGCCATCCTTGGCCCTACCTACACACCGTCCGCCGGGCATTCGCCCGGCTACGGTACCCGCGGCACATTCCCTGTTTGAGATCCCCACCCACCCGCCGGTGGACGGTCAAGACCGTGGGCGCGCCCGACGCTCGTGAGGCGATAGCGTCGAATGCGAACCCCCTGACCTGAAACGTCAGCGGCGTCCTCTGGCAGCAGGAGAAACCGCCGAGGAGGAGTTGCCATCGAATTTGAGATTGGCCTGTTCATGACGCACATATTGCCCTGGGGCTGGTCCCATGTGTTTGGCCTATCGTCCAAAATGTAGGCTGCGCGGGTGTTCTGAGTGCAGAGATCCCGCAGCCAGCGGCGTTGTTCGCACAGTTGGGACTAGGGCGAGACCGGGGAAGGCGCCGGAGGAGGCGGCCGCGGATGGATTGCCGACGGCGCTCAGACGCCGAGCTGTTCGTTGACGAGCCGCGTGACCGCGCCGCCGTCGGCGCGGCCCTTGGTCTCGCGCATCACGTAGCCCACGATCGGGCCGATCGCCTTGGCGTTGCCACCCTTAACACGCTCCGCGGCGTCCGCGTTGGCGGCCAGCGCAGCCGCCACGACGGCGGCGAGATCGTCGCCGCCGTCAAGCGCCGCAAGCCCCTCGGCCTCCACGATCGCAACGGGATCTCCCCCCTCGGCCACCAGCCGGTCGAGCACTTGGCGCGCGGCGCCCACGCTCACCTGCTTGGCGCCGACCAGTCCTGACAGCGTTGCCAGCGCGGCCGGGGTGACGCGCGAGTCGGCCGGAGCCTGGCCGTCCTCCAGGCGGGCGAGCAGGTCGGCGACGATCCAGTTGGCGAGCGTCTGCGGCGCTGGCGCCGGGTCCGCCTCGGCGGCGAGTCCCTGCTCGAAGTAGTCGCCCAGCTCGGCAGTGAAGGCGAGGCGGCGAGCGCTTTCGGCGCTGAGGCCCAGCTGCTCGAAGCGCTCCGCCCGGGCGGCCGGCAGCTCGGGCATCGCGGCACGCGCCGCGTCGAGCATCGACTGATCCACGGCCACCGGCACCAGGTCGGGCTCGGGGAAGTAGCGATAGTCGTGCGCCTGCTCCTTGGAGCGAAGCGAGGTGATGCGGCCGCTGTCGGGATCGAAGTGAAGCGTCTCCTGTAGAACGCGACCGCCGCCGTTCAGGATCTCTTCTTGGCGGACAACCTCCGCGCGGATGCCGCGTTCGATGAAGCGGAAGGAGTTCATGTTCTTCAGCTCGGTCTTGGTGCCAAGCTCGCTCGTGCCGGCGGGGCGCAGCGAGATGTTGGCGTCACAGCGCAGCGAGCCCTCCTCCATGTTCACGTCCGAGACGCCGAGCTGGCGCATGGTGGTGCGCAGCAGCCGCAGCCACTCGCCGGCCTGCTCGGCCGAGCGCAGGTCGGGCTCGGTGACGATCTCCGCAAGCGGGGTGCCGCCGCGGTTGAAGTCAACGATCGACGCGTCGGAGGCGTGGATACGCCCGCTCTCGCCGACGTGGACGAGCTTGGCGGCGTCGTCCTCCAGGTGCACGCGATGGATGCGGACCTCGGCAAGCTGCCCGCCGAGGCACAGGGGCTCGTCGTACTGGGAGATCTGGTAGCCCTTGGGGAGGTCGGGATAGAAGTAGTTCTTGCGGTGGAAGATCGAGCGCGGTGCGAGCTGCGAGCCGACCGCCATGCCGATCATCAGGCCGAAGTGGATCGCGCGCGCGTTGGCTACCGGCAGGGCGCCCGGGAGGCCGAGGCAGACGGGGCAGGTGTGGGTGTTGGGGGGGTGGCCGAAGGACAATTCGCAGCCGCAGAACATCTTCGTGCGTGTGGCCAGCTGGATGTGGATCTCAAGGCCGATGACGGGCTCATAGGTAGTCATCACGTGCCATGCCCCCTGCGCGCGCGGGGAGCATCGTCAATTTGAAGACACACATCCAAGACACCCGGACTGGCGACAATGCTACGTCTGCTCATGCGCGTGCCGGGGTCGAGTCGAAGCCGATCGCGCGCTCCAGCGCGTATGCCGCGTCGAGCAGCGCGTTCTCGCTGAAGGCCGGACCGGCGAGCTGCAGTCCAACCGGGAGACCTTCGCTCAAACCACACGGGATCGAGATCGCGGGAATGCCGGCCAGCGACATCGGCACCGTGCAGAAGTCGTTGAGGTACATCGCCAGCGGATCGCCGGTCTTGGCGCCCAGCTCGAAGGCGACCGTGGGACTCGTGGGCGTGACGACGAAATCGACACGCTCGAACACGGAGCGGAAGTCCTCGACGATCTTCGTGCGCACCCGCTGGGCGCGGCCATAGAAAGCGTCGTAGTAGCCCGATGACAAGGCGTAGGTACCAAGCATGATGCGCCGCTTGACCTCCGCGCCGAAGCCGTCGTGGCGCGTGCGCGTGTACATGCCCGTTAGATCGTCGGCATCGACACGCAAGCCGTAGCGCACGCCGTCGAAGCGGGCCAGGTTCGACGAAGCCTCGGCTGGGGCGATCACGTAGTAGGCGGACAGCGCGGTCGGGGCGTGTGGCAGGCGCACCTGCTCGATCTGCGCGCCCAACTGCTCGGCTTGGCGCAAGCTGGCATTGAAGGATGCGAGCACGCCCGCTTCGATGCCCTCGCCTGTCAGCTCCTCGGGTACGCCCAGGCGGATCCCCGCAAGGCTTTCGGCGCTCGGCAATGCGATCTCGTGCGGGAAGCTCAAGGAAGTGGCGTCGCGCTCGTCACGGCCCACCATGTGACGCAGCATCAGCGCGGCGTCGGTGACGTCCCGCGTGAGCGGGCCCGCCTGGTCGAGCGAGGAGGCGAAGGCGATCATCCCGTAGCGCGAGACCGCGCCGTAGGTCGGCTTGAGGCCGACGATCCCGCACAGGGCAGCGGGCTGGCGGATCGAGCCACCCGTGTCGGTGCCGAGCGCCCACGGCGCAAGGCCGGCTGCGACGGCTGCCGCGCTACCGCCAGAGGAGCCGCCGGGCACACGCGTGCGGTCCCACGGGTTGAGTACCGGGCCGTAAGCGGAGTTCTCGTTGGAGGAGCCCATTGCGAACTCGTCCTGATTGGTCTTGGCCAGCAGCGGCGCGCCCGCCGCTTGCAGGCGCTTGACCACGGTGGCGGTGTACGGCGGTAGGTATCCCTCGAGGATGCGCGAGCCGGACTGGCTTGGAACGTCCTTGGTGCAAAACAGGTCCTTGACCGCGAGCGGCACGCCACCCAGCGAAGCTCCGGGCTGGGGCGCCGCGAGTTGGGGCGCCGGCCCTTCGGGCGCAACCCAGGTGAAGCAGTTCAGCTCGTCGGCGTGTGTGCGCGCGCGATAGGTGTCGAACAACTCGCTCGCGCCTATCTCCCCGGCAGCCAGTGCGCGCGCGGCCGCAGCGACGCTCAGCTCCAGCAGCTCGCCTGCGCTCATGCCAACCCGTCCTCGACGAGGATGGTCATGCCTGGGTCCGTCGGCTCGGCAGGTCCGCGCACACGGTCACGCCTGCGGCGAGGGGACTAGAAAACCCTCGCCGCTGACGGCGGGCGCCTGGGCGAGCACGACCTCGCGCGGAAGCGACTCACACGGCTCGTCGGGCCGGAGTCTGCCTGTGACCTCGGCGACGTGCGTGGTGACCGGCACACCCTCGAGGTCGAGCTCAGCGATCTTGGCCACGTGATCCAGCACGGCGGAGAGCTCGCGCGCCATCGGCTCGATCTCCTCCTCGCTCAAGCGCAGGCGCGCCAGGCTGGCTACGTGCAGTACCTCATCGCGGTCGATCATCGACGGCGCATTCTAGGCGGAGAGTTTGCGCGGCTCAGGGCGGGCCGGCGGGTAGAGCGAGGTGCGTTCGTCGCGGATCGACTGCCACGAGCCCGCGAAGATCAGGATCGTGCCGGCCAGGGCCAGCCAGGTCCCAGCGCACAGCGAGGTCGCGGCGTGCGGGCGCTCGAGCACGCGTACGATCGCGGCGATCACACCGATCAGCCCGAGCAACGTGCTCCAAATAGCGGCCGCCACCGGGAAAGCGGTGGAGCGCTCGGTGATCGTGGTGAGCACGAGCACCAGGGCGCTCAGCGCGGCGATCATGATCAGCACGACCGCCGGCCCAAACGTGGCCCACGCGCTGAGCAGAACTCCAGCGTTTTCATACCAGGGACGCGTGAGCGCGACGATCACCAAGATCGCGCCCACAAGAGCAAGCAGCTCGCCGGAGCGCAGGCGCGTGAGCTTCATCGTGCCTGGCCCGCCATCTTTGCCGGGTGCGAATGCATGAGCTTCATCATGCCCCCACCGCCATTCCGGAGGATGGGTCGCGCTGAGCGCGGGCAGCCTGCAGGGTGTTACTGAGGAGCATCGCGACCGTCATCGGCCCGACCCCGCCGGGCACCGGTGTGATCGCGCTCGCAACCTCGCTCACCGCCGCGAAGTCGACATCGCCGACGAGGCCGCTCTTGGTGCCTGCCTGCTCTGGCGAGAGGCGGTTCATGCCGACGTCGATCACGATCGCGCCGGGCTTGACGAAGTCGCGCTTGATGATTCTCGCGCGGCCGACGGCCGCGATCAGGATGTCCGCGCGGGCGCACACCTCGCGCAGGTCGCGCGTGCGCGAATGGCACACGGTGACCGTGGCGTTGGCCTCGAGCAGGAGCTGAGCCATCGGCTTGCCGAACAGGTTGGAGCGGCCCACCACGACGGCCTCGGCGCCTTCGAGTGGGGCGTCGACACTGGCAAGCAGCTCCAGCACGCCCGAGGGGGTGCAGGGTCGCAGGCCCGGCCGGCCAAGCGAGAGCAGGCCGGCGTTGACGGGCGTGAGGCCGTCCACATCCTTGCGCGCGTCGATCAAGCCGGTGAGACGCGGGCCGTCGAGGTGGGCGGGCAGCGGCAGTTGCAGCAACACGCCGCTGACGGCCGGATCGTCGTTGAGCGCCTGCAAGCGCCCCGCGACCTGCTCGTGCGTGGCGTCCGCCGGCAGCCGTTCGTCATAGGGCGTCATCCCGACCTCGACGCACGCGCGCTGCTTGCCGCCCACGTATACAGCCGAGGCTGGATCCTCACCGACGAGCACCGTGGCCAAGCCCGGCGGTGACGCACCGCCCGCCACGAGCTCGGCGACATCGCGCGCTACACCTGCCCGCACGCGCGCGGCGATTGCCTTGCCGTCGATGATCCTGGCCGTCACCCCATGGATCGTATGGAATTCAGCGGCGAGACACGGGGGCGTAGTCGGCCATCAACTTGCGCTCGCTGCCATCGCCGGCGAAGCGCACGACGATGATCCCGTCCGGCTCGACACCGGTGACGACGCCCTCGCCGAACGCGGCGTGCACGATGTCGTCGCCGAGGCGGTAGGAGACCGACGGGGCAGTCGAGCGGGAAGCCGAGGCCCAGTCGCCACCCCCTCCCCCACGCGCGAATCCGACACCGGCGCCCACCCCCGCGCCGATGCGGGCGCCTCCGGGACGCGGCACTGGCAGCTCCTCGCGCTGGCACAGCTCGGCGGGGATCTCGTCGAGGAAGCGACTCGCGAGACCGTAGGTGGAGGCACCGAACACTGACCTGCGCCGGGCATAAGTGAGGTAAAGCTCGCGCATCGCGCGGGTCACCGCCACATAGAAGAGCCGGCGCTCCTCCTCGATGCCACCTTCGTCGAGCGCGCGCTGGTGGGGGAACACGCCCTCCTCGCAGCCGGCCACGAACACGATCGGATACTCAAGGCCCTTGGCGTTGTGGAGCGTCATCAGCGTGACGAGCCCCTCGTCGTCGCGGCGGGAATCGCCGTCGGCCTTCAGCGCGATCTCTTGCAGGAACTGCTCCAGCGTGTCGCCCTCGGCGGAGTTGTTGGCATCGAACTCGTGCGCCACCTCGACCAGCTGCTGCAGGTTTTCGATCCGGCCCTGCGCCTCGAACGCCTTTTCGCCGTGACCGACCGACTCCGCTTCGAGCGCTTCCACGTAACCCGTACGCGCGAGCACAGCCTCCATCATGTCCCCCACCGGGATGCCGTCGCTTGCCAGGGCGGCCAGGTCTTCCATCGTCATCATGAAACGCTGGAGCGACTTGATCGCGGCGGCGCCGAGACCGGGGATGCGCTCCGCCGCCGCGACCACATCCCACACCGATTCACCCACGCTCGCCGAGTGGGCGACGATGCGCGACAGCGAAGTCTGGCCGAGCCCTCGCCGGGGCGAGTTGGCGACGCGCTGGAAGCTGACCACATCGAACGGGTTGGCGATCCAGACGAGGTAGGCGACCGCGTCCTTGATCTCGGCACGCTCGTAGAACTTGGTCCCTCCAATCACCTGGTAGGCGATCTCGCGCCGCACGAGCATGTCCTCGATCACGCGCGACATTGCGTTCGTGCGGTAGAAGATCGCAATCTCCGAGCGCGAGGCACCCTCGTCGACAAGCCGCTCCGCCTCGCCCACCACGAAGCGCGCCTCGGCGTGCTCGTCCTCCAAGCCGTGCACCCTGATCGGGCTGCCCTGGCCCTTGTCGCTCCACAGCTGCTTGGCGATCCCGCCACGGTTGTTGGCGATAACCGCGTTGGCGGCGGAGAGGATCGTCTGCGTGGAGCGGTAGTTCTGCTCCAGCTTGACCACGCGCGCGTCGGGGAAATCCTGCTCGAAGTCGAGAATGTTGGATACATCGGCTCCTCGAAATGAATATATTGACTGGGAATCGTCTCCCACTACCGCGAGATTGCGGTGCCCGGGGATGTTCACGCGCTCCCCACGAGTTGGCGCGGCGCGGCCGCCGCCGACCAACAGTTGCAACAAGCGGTATTGCGCATGGTTGGTGTCCTGGTACTCGTCGACGAGCACGTGCTTGAAGCTCTGCGCGTAGTGCGTGCGCACGTCCTCGAACAGCTCCAGCAGGTTCACGGTGCGAAACAGCAGGTCGTCGAAGTCCATCGCGTTCATGCGCAGCAGTTCGCTCTCGTACAGCTGATACACCTCGGCGAGCACCTGCTCGAAGGGCGAGCCGATCGCCTGCGCGCAGTCCGACGCGGCAAGCAGTTTGTTCTTGGCCTGGGAGATCTGGCTTTGAATCGCCGCGGGAGCGAAGCGCTTGGGGTCGACGCCGACCTCCTCGATGCAGCGCTTGACCATCCGCCGCGAGTCGGCTTGGTCGTAGATCGTGAAGCGCGAGGTGTACCCGAGACGCTCGGCGTGCGCGCGCATGATCCGCGCACAGGCGGCGTGGAAGGTCATCAGCCACATCCGCCGGACGCTGCCGCCCAACAATCGCTCGACGCGCCCGCGCATCTCCTGAGCGGCCTTGTTCGTGAACGTGATCGCCAAGATCTCGCTCGGGTAAGCCTGCTCGGTGAAGATCAGGAAGGCCACGCGGTGGGTGAGCACGCGCGTCTTGCCACTGCCCGCGCCCGCGAGGATCAGCAGCGGACCCTCGCCGTGGGTGACCGCCTCGCGCTGGGGCTCGTTCAAGCCCTCCAGCAGCGCCTGTACTCGCTCGGAATGCTCCTCTGGCGATGCCTGCGCGGACTGGGAGCGATCGTTCTCGGCCATCCGTTGGAGCATAGAAGCGGGGTCGGCAACAAGTCCGGGGGCGAGCAGCTGGCGTCTCGGGCAGTACCGCGGCGGCCTTGCCCCGTAACGTTCGCTGCCGTGACCATCACCGACGAGGTCCGCGAATCGTGCGCCCGGATCGCCGCTAACGCCCGCTCGGTGCGGATCGACATTGACGCCGCCGCCGAGCTACAGCCTGCCAAGACGCCCGAGCCCGACCCCGAGCGCCACTACCTGGACGGAGACGCCGCCGACGTGGCCGACTACATGCTCGCGCTCGACGCGATCAACTTCGGCTCAGGCTGGTTTCCGACGTTGCGCAAGCGCATCTCTGAGGGCGAGCCTGTCAGCGGCTACTTCACCATCTCATGGGCACTTGCCGATCATGTGCGCACCCACGGTCCCCCCACGTGCGCGTGGCTTGCGCGTGTGTCCACAGTGGAGATCGCCGACATCCTCGGTCAGCGTCCTGATATGGAGCTGATGGGCCTGTACTCGCAGGCGTTGCGTGCGCTTGGACGCTTTTTGGAGGGCCCGCCTACCCGACCGGCGCGACGGGCACTCGACCTCGTGGGCGAGGCGGGCGGCTCGGCCGAGCGCCTCGCCCAGATGCTCGCGCGCGGCATGGCGATGTTCGACGACCACGGTTTCTACAAGCGCGCCCAGATCGTCGCCAACGACCTCGTGCTCGCCGGCGTGGCCGAGTTCGCGGATCTCGATCGCCTGACGATCTTCGCCGACAACCTCGTGCCGCACGTGCTGCGCTGCGACGGTGTACTGGTCTACGACGACGAGCTCGCGGCCCGCATCGACCGCGGAGAGCGTCTCCCTCTCGGAGGCTCCGAGCGCGAGATCCGCGCGTGCGCGGTGCACGCCTGTGAGCTGATCTCCCAGCGCACCGGAGTGCCCGCGCGAGCGATCGACACCTGGCTGTGGACTCGCGGGCAGGCTGGTGGGCGGGGGACTCAATACAAGGCACGCCCACGCCACCGCTGCCGCACCGTCTTCTATTGAGTCCATCGCCATGGGCCGGCAGCTCCGGGCACCGCGTGGTGCACGGGTCCCCCGCACAACCGACTCTGGCGCGAGCCCTCGGATCAGCCCCCAGCGGGGCTCGGGCCCTTCACGGTGCGCAGCGGCCGCACCTCGGCGACCGGCTGGGCCTCCTCGCCTGAGAGCTCGGCGACGGTGCGCTCCAGCGCACCGATTCGACTGGCGAGTCCCTGAATCGCCTCGGCGATCGGGTCCGGCAGGTGAATCCAATCAGCGTCTGGTCCCTCCGGACGGCGTCCATCGATGCGCACGGGATGCCCGGGATTGCCCACCACAGTGGAATTGGGAGGCACGTCGGTGATGACCACGCTGTTGGCGCCGATCTTCGCGCCGTGGCCGATCGTTATCGGCCCGAGCAGCTTGGCGCCCGAGCCGATTGTCACGTTGTCCTGCACGGTGGGATGGCGCTTGCCGCAGGCAAAGCCCGTGCCGCCGAGCGTGACGCCCTGATAGAGCGTGACGTCATCGCCGATCTCGGCGGTCTCACCGATCACGACGCCTGAGCCGTGATCGATGAACAGGCCCTTGCCGATACGGGCGGCCGGATGGATCTCAATCCCCGTGAGTGCTCGCGACACGAGCGCGATCGCACGCGGAAGCAGCGGCACCTCCGCAGCTTGCAGGGCATGCGCGACGCGGTGGGAGAGCAGCGCCTGGATGCCCGGCCAGGTCGCCACGATCTCCAGGGGTGCCACGCCGCGCGCGGCGGGATCGCGGTCGCGAGCCACGGCCACGTCCCGGCGAAGCTCCCGTGCGACCCTTGCGACCGTCCCGATGCCGAGCATAGGGAAAGCGTAGCGGGCCTACGTCGGCGCGAAGAACGCCTGCGAGACATACCGCTCGCCTGAGTCGGGCATGATCGTCACGATCCGCTTGCCCTTGGATTCGGGACGCAAGGCCACTTGCAGGCTCGCCCACAGCGCCGCCCCGCAGGAGATCCCGGCGAGCACCCCCTCGCGGCGCGCGCACGTCCAAGCGGTTTGGATCGCATTGTCGTCCGATACGGGGATGACCTCGTCGATCAGCTCTCGATTCAGCACCGGCGGGACGAACCCGGCGCCGATCCCCTGAATGCGGTGGGGTCCCGGGGGTGCGCCCGACAGGACCGCCGAGCCCTGCGGCTCGACCGCCACCACCTTCAGCTTAGGGTTGCGCTCACGCAGGTATTCGCCGACGCCGGTGATGGTGCCGCCGGTGCCGACGCCCGCGACAAGCACGTCAACGCGCCCGTCAAGCGCCTGCTCGATCTCGGGCCCAGTGGTGCGCCGATGGGCCTGTGGGTTGGCGGGATTGGAGAACTGGTCGGGCAGGAACACATCTGGGTCACGAGCCATGGCCCGCGCGGCCTGTACCGCCTCCCCCATGCCCCCCAGCGACTCGGTGATCTGTACGCTCGCCCCATAGAGCTTGAGCAGGATCTCACGCTCGCGACTCATTCCCTGAGGGAGCGTCAGCACGAGCTCGTAGCCCTTCGCCGCACACACGAACGCGAGCGCGATGCCGGTGTTGCCGCTCGTGGCCTCCACGATTGTGGTGCGCCCAGGCTCGATGCGACCTTCGGCCTCGGCGGCCTCGATCATCGCCACGCCAATCCGGTCCTTGACGCTCCCCCCAGGATTGAACACCTCGAGCTTGGCATATAGCTCGACGCCCCCCTCCTCCACTGCGCTGCCCTCCAGCATCCGCTTCAGGCGAATCAGCGGCGTGCCTCCCACAAGCTCGGCAATGTTGATCGGGATTGCACCCATCTAGCACGACAATAGTCCCCGGAGCCCCGGAGCACTGCTTACCTATCGCTCTCAGGACGTACCGCCCTGTCGAGAAGATGCTCTAAACGACTTCGAGCGATGCTGCCAGGATCCGCTCGGCATCGAGCCCACGTCGACGTAGGCTGCTCTCAATCGTCCGAGCGATCATCGGCGGCACATTGATGAGCTTTGGAGCATTCGGCGCCATCGACCCGGCGAGCTTGCCAACGAACTCGTCCAGAAACGAATAGGACGCGCTCTGCACGCCCGCGAAGTCGATTGTCACGACCGTCTTGGCGTCATCGATCGTCTCAAGCAATTCAGCGCGCATCCTGGACCCTCGACTACGAGTCGAAAAAACGAGGCCATGTCTGACCAAGCTGAACTGCATGACGGACCTCCTAAGTCGCACTACGCGTGACTCCAGGATACCCGAATCCTTGGCGCAAGACGGGCCAATTCGACAACAATCCGGCATATACGAATCTTTGAGCGTTAGATGACACATCGGTCCCGGTCGTAGCGCTGAGCTGCGACATAAGAGGTGCCGACCGTTGAGCGACCGTGAGTGGTTGCGTTGTCGCTGATCTCGCCTATCGTCCGAGTGAAAGCCTCGGCGAGCCCACTAAGCCCGCCCTTGAAGTGAGCCAAGTACAAATCGCCCAGCTCCTGTTCCAGATCATCCCCATCGCTTGGTGAGCTCAACCTCCTGATGGGAATCAAGACATCGCTGCGTTCATTACGTCTTGGCGTCTCCCACTCGCATAAGCACCCTGGCGGAAGATCGCTCGCAAGGTGCATCCTTTCAAGATAAGCGCACACAGATGGCAAGCGAGGTCTGATCAGAGTGACCACTCCTCCGATGGAGCAATGCCAGTCGATGAATGCTCGCAAGCGGGCAAGGAACAGCGGATCGGCCGACTGAATCTTCGTAAGATCCAGCACCAACTCGCTGGCCGGGGACTCGCGCAGAGCGACCCACTCTCCCCAATCCGTGCTCCCAATGTCAGACGGGGCCGTTATCGCAGTCTCGTGCACAACGCATACAATAGTCTGAATCGTTGCGGGTTGTCTGATGATGCCATTTGCTCGCGAGATTCGAGCAGGACACCAAAGTCCCTACCGCCTTAGCGCTCAGACGCCCAGCAATCCTCCACTACGGTCGGCCCTCAGCGCACCGCGAGTGGCCAAGCGGACCTCCACTGACCGCGCCAATCCGACGTAAGTCAGATGTGGTACATACTCGCGCCGGAGTCGCGTGCTTCGCGCTCGATGACGTCGGCGATAGTGGTCTGCTCGAGCACATCGCGAGCGGCCTTGGAGGCATCGCTGAAGGGACCCTCGGCGTCGCGTCCGAGCGGCCCGTCGAGCAACTCGACAACTTCGAGCACGGTCACCTGTGAAGGGTCGCGGGCGAAGCGGTAGCCACCCTTGACCCCGCGCTGCGAGTTGACGATGCCACCGCGACGCAACACCGCGAATAGCTGCTCAAGGAATTGAACCGGCATCTCACGACGACGAGCAAGCTCGCCAATCGGGACGGGACCGGAGCCACTTGAGCGACCGAGCTCCGCGAGCGCGGCCACCGCATAGGGGGACTTGCTTGTGATGGAGATCATCGCGCACGCGATGCTACGCAGAACGCGTCTAGGACGGGGCCTGGGCAAGCGAGACAAGGACGCAAGGAACGAAATGTGCTTCGCACATGAGCGACTGAGGACGCCACCGATCGGCGACCAAGATGCGCTCACCGATCGGCCAGCGCCGCTCAACGCCCGTCCTAGAGCCAGCCGCGCTCGGTCGCTATGAGAACCGCCTGAGCACGATCCACAGCTCCGAGCTTGCCGTAGATGTTGTGCAGATGCGTGCGCACCGTGCTCGTGGAGAGCGTGAGCTCGTGGGCGATCTGCTTATAGACCTTGCCCTCGGCCAACCGTTGCAGGACGCCGAGCTCACGGCCGGAGAGCGGGCACGGATCGACCATGCGCTGACGCTGGCCCCGGGCGCTCGGCAGCTCGTACATGACCCGCCGCAGCTCCTCGGGTCCAAGGCCCAGGGCGCGAGCACAACTGAGCATCTCGGCCGAGGAGACAGGCGCGCCGTGAGCGTAGTGAGCAAGCATGTCCGCGAGGCGCACAAACGCCGCCTCGCCGGTGGCATCGGGATTGTGGTGGCGCTCGATCGCGGTGGCTATCGCCGGGGGCAAGCCCCAGCGACGGGCGAGCACGCCGCCCACGAGCGCATGATCGACGCCGAGCTCGCGCCGTTCCTGGTGGATGCGCTTCTCCGGAGTCTGGCCCTCCTTCTTGACCTGGGCGATGTAGCCGGGGTAGGCGTGCACCAACACGAGCTTGCCGACATCGTGCAGCAGGCTCGTGACAGTGAGCCGGTCGCGATGCTCGTAGCCGACCTCGGCGGCGAGCCGATCCGCGGTGTGCTGTGTGGCAAGCGCGTGCAGGCGGAAGCGCTCGGGCGCCGTGTCCCAGCCGTTGGAGCGCTCGAAGAAGTCAAAGGTGCGCACCCTGCTCGCGATCGACTGCACAGCTTGGGGCGTGAGTCGATCGACCGCTCCCACGACGGTCTCGACACGCTCCGCGGGAGCTTGGCCCTCGTTGGCGAGGCGCATCACGGCGATGATGAGTGCGACGTCGGACTCCACGGCCGTGACGATGTCCGCGGTGGCGACGTTGTCCTTGGAGATGACCGATAGTAGGCGCGAGCGCGACTCCGACAGCGCCGGGAACGCATCGAGCGCCTCGAAGGCCATCATCAGGCGACGACCGTGGCCCTCGTTCTGATGACGCTCTCCCGATCCGCCCGTTTCGCGTGGGCGCCGCTCGACCGATGAGTCGCGTGCGTCGCTTCCGTGCGTTGGCTTTGTCACTGTTGCTTGCGTGCCCATGACACCTTCTTGACGTGGGCGGCATCCGAGCCGTCCCAATTGGTCGTCACGGTCCTATCGGCAGCTCGAAGCGGATTGTTGAGCGCTGGACCGGCACGCAGCAGGCCAACCCTCCAGCCGGCGCATGTTCATGCGCTCGCGCTTGCCGCTCTAGCCGGCGAGCGCGAGGTCGATACGGCGCAGGGTCTCCTCGCGACCGAGCAGCGCGACGCTCTCGAAGATGCCGGGCGAGACGGTGGTGCCCGCGATCGCCACGCGCACGGGCTGATAGACCTCGCGCGGCTTGGCCTCGTGGCGCTCGATCACGCTCGTGAGCGCGGCCTGCACCGCCGTCATGTCAAAGCTCTCGCTGGACGCGAGCTGTGTGCGAGCGTCGCCCAACATCGACACTCCCCGCTCTCCCAGCCAACGCTCGCGTGCCGCGGGGTCCTCGGTCGTTCCGGTGAAGAAGAAGCGGGCGAGCGGCCAGAAGTCAGCGAGCGTCTGGATCTTCTCCTGACTGATCGCGACAGCGCCCTCGAGCAGCTCGCGATCGGCCTCAGCAGCACTCGCGGCCTGCGGATCGGCGATCCGCAGGTAGTCGAGCACCCGGTCGGCGAGCTCGGGAACCGACAGTTCGCGCACATAGATCCCGTCCAACCAGCGCAACTTGACCTCGTCAAAGCGAGCAGGATTGCGACTCACGCGCTCCAGCTCAAAGCGCTCGATGAGCTGCTCGGTCGAGATCACGGTCGCGTCGTCACCCGAGCCCCAGCCGAGCAGGGCGAGATAGTTGCGCACCGCCGCGGGCAGGTAGCCCGCTTCGCGCAGCTCCTGCACGGATGCGGCACCGTGGCGCTTGGAGAGCTTCTTGCCGTCAGGGCCGTGCAACAGCGGCAAGTGCGCGTAGATCGGGTCGGGGACGTCCGCGCCGAAGCCGACGGCCCGCGCGGCCTGCAGAACGAGCAGCTGCTTGGGCGTGTTTGAGAGGTGATCCTCCCCGCGCACGACGTGCGTGATGGCCGCGTCGAGGTCGTCGATGGCGACCGCGAAGTTGTAGAGCACCGAGCCGTCGGCGCGCGCGATCACCGGATCGTCGAGATGAACGTGTTCGAAGCTGGTGTCCCCGCGGATCGCGTCGTGCACGATCGTGGCCCCACCGGCGGGCACGCGCAGGCGCACGGCGCCCTCTTTCTGATTTCCCTCCCGCCCCTCGCCGCGAAAGCCGCGCTCGGCGCCGTGGAGCTGCTTGTAGGCGGCGACATCGGCGGCGGTGGCACTGCTGCGGTAGGCGTGGCCTCCCTCGAGCAGCGCATCGAGCGCCTCGCGATGGCGGGCCGCTCGCTCGCCCTGGAAGACTGGCCCCTCGTCCCAGTCGAGTTCCAGCCAGCGCAGCGCGTCGAGGATCTGCTCGACGTTCTCGGGCGTCGAGCGCTCACGGTCGGTGTCCTCGATGCGCAGCAGGAACGTGCCGCCCACATGCCGGGCGAGCAGCCAGTTGAACAGCGCGGTGCGCGCGCCACCGATGTGGAGCGCGCCCGTGGGCGATGGAGCGAAGCGAACCCTCATAGGATCCGTCCATGCTAATCGGTGCGCATGTGTCGCCGGCGGGAGGCTTGCCCAAGGCCATCGAGCGGGGCCTGGAGCGCGATTGCCGCGCGATTCAGATCTTCAATCAGTCGCCGCGCATGTGGCGACCGACCACCTACCGCGATGAGGACGTGGCGGCTTTTCGCGAGGCGATGGCCGACAGTCCGATCGATGCGGTCCTGATCCACGCCGTGTACCTGCTCAACTGCGCAAGCGACGATCCGGAGATTCGCGAGAAGTCACTCCTGTCGCTGACCCACTCGCTGCGGGTCGGTCAGGCGATTGGCGCACGGGGCGTGGTGTTGCATCCGGGATCAGCCAAGACGGGTGACCCCGCCGCGGCGATGGCACGCGCCGGTGAGACGATCCGCGAGGCGCTTGCGGAGAGCGAGGAGTGCCCGCTTCATCTGGAGAACACGGCGGGCACGGGCGGGACGCTCGGGCGCTCGATCGATGAGCTGGGGGCGCTGCTTGAGGCGGCGGGCGCCGGCGAGCGGCTTGGGCTGTGCCTCGATTCCTGTCATCTCTTCGCCTCCGGCTACGACATCCGCTCGTATGCCGGGATGGACGCGCTGACGGAAGAGATCGCCGAGAAGATCGGCCTGGAGCGTGTGGGCTCGCTACACCTCAACGATTCACAGACTCCGCTTGGCGCCAACCGCGACCGGCACGCGAATATCGGCGCGGGTGAGCTCGGCGAGAGCGGTTGCGCGGCGTTTCTCTCCGCACCCGCCTTCCAGGATCTGGCGTGTGTGCTCGAGACTCCCGGGGAGAATCGCTCAGGACCCACTCGCGAGGAGATCCAGTTCGCGGTGGATCTGCACGAGCGGGGTGTGAGCGAGCGCGAAGCGGCGCCTTAGCCACCGGTAGCAGTAACGGGAGCCAGTCCGATTCGGCGAGTCGGCCTGTTCCCGAGTCAGCCTGTTGCGGCGAGTCGGCCTGTTCCCGAGTCAGCCTGTTGCGGCGAGCGCGGGCAAGGGCGCCAGCGCGGCTTCGAGCTCCGCGCGAACTCCCGGTGTGTGCTGGACGCGATAGGCCTCGCCGAGGCGCAGGATGCGCGTGCCGGCGCTTGTGAGCATCTCGAGTACGACCTCCGCTGGGCCGTGGTTGGTCTCGATGATGTCCTTGACGTCCTCGATCGCGCTGGCCGGGAGGCGTGCCGCGTCAACCTGCAAGCGCACCGGTTGCGTGGCGGCGGCCCGGGCGACGGAGATCGCCTTGGCGTCGCTGTTGGCGCGCTCTATCTCTTGCTCGGTGGGCGCGAAGCTATCGACTGACTGCATGACGACGCATGTCTTGCCGGCCTCCTTGTGGTCGACGCGGCCACGCACGAGCACAACCTGGTCGACAGCGAGCGCGGCCTCGTGCTCGCCGAGCGCCTTGCCAAAGACGAGGATCTCCACGGAGCCTTCGAGATCGTCGAGCGTGGCGAACATCATGTGATCGCCGCCCCGAGTACGGATGCGCTTGGACTCGGTGATGATCCCCCCCACGGTCACCCAGTCCTTGTCGCGCCGATTCCCAAGCGCGGCGAGCGTGCAGTCGACGCGTGCTTTCAGCGCCTCGCGGAGAGGCTTGAGCGGGTGCGCGGAGATGAACAGACCGATCGCCTCCTTCTCAACGGCGAGCAGCTGTGGCTGATCGAACTCTTCGGAGGGAATCGGCGGATGACTCGGCCTGAGCAGCCCTGAGCCGGGGCCCCCGGCCTGCGCGCCCGAGGATGTGGACGCGGGAGGGTCCAGGTCGAAGATCGAGCCTTGACCGACGAGCGCGTCCTGTTGGGCCTTCTGGCCGGCGGCCTGAGCGGTTTCGAGCACGGCGAGCATGCCCATGCGCGTCGCTCCGGTGGAGCCGAGCGCGCCGCACTTGATCAGCGCCTCGATCGCCTTCTTGTTGACGGCGCGAGAGTCGACGCGCTCGCAGAAGTCCCAGAGCGATGAGAACGAACCGCCCTCCTCGCGCGCGCGCTTGATCGCCTCGACCGCCTGGTAGCCGACTCCCTTGACCGCGTCGAGACCGAAGCGGATGTTGCCGGCGCTCTCGCGGCCGGCTGCCGGACTGGGCCCGTCGGAAGGATCGGCGGATACCCCAACGGTGAACTCGTGATCGGAGAGATTGACGTCGGGGGGCAGGATCTCGATGCCCATCTCCTCACAGCGGGCGACGAAGAACGGCACCTTGTCCTTGGTGGACATGACTGAGGAAATCAGCGCCGCCATGTACTCGGCTGTGTGGTTGGCCTTCAGCCAGGCGGTGCGGTAGGCGATCAGCCCGTAGCAAGCGGCGTGTGACTTGTTAAAGGAGTAGTCGGCCGATTTTTCATTGGTCTGCCAGAGCAGATCGATCACCTCGGGGCGCGTGCCTGAGGCGCGGCAGCCTTCGACGAACTCCGGCTTCAGCGCGGCCATCGCCTGGCGGTTCTTCTTGCCGATCGCCTTGCGCAAGTCATCGGCCTTGGCGCCGGAGAAGCCGGCGATCTCCTTGGAGATCTGCATCGCCTGCTCCTGGTAGAGGATCACTCCCTTGGAAGGCTGCAGGATCGAACGCAGGCGCTCGTCAGGGTAGGAGATCTCCTCAGGATTGCGCTTGCCCTTGGCATACACCGGGATCTGATCCATCGCCCCTGGCCGGTACAGCGCGTTGAGCGCTACGAGGTCGTTGAACTCGTCTGGGCGCACCCGCTTGAGCGCCTCGCGCATTCCCTCGGACTCGAACTGGAACACCCCGATCGAGTCGCCGCGAGTGAGCATTTCGTATGTGCGGGTGTCATCGAGCGGCAGCGTGGTCATGTCTGGACGGGTGCCGGACGAGCGCTCGATGATGTCGAGTGCGTCCTCGATCACGTCGAGGTTGCGCAGGCCGAGGAAATCCATCTTCAACAGGCCGATTTCCTCGATTGGCTTCATCGAGAACTGGGTCACGGTGCGATAGGAGCGCTCCCCGTCCTCGCCCGTTCCGGCGTCGGCGAGCTGCAGGGGCACGATGTCGGTGAGAGGTCGATCGGCGATCACGACGGCGGCGGCGTGAATCGAGGAGTTGCGAACGATCCCCTCCAGGCCCTTGGCGACGTCGATGATGGTGCGCGCGTCGGGCTCCTCGTCGTAGGCCTTGCGCAGTGGTTCGCCCGTTTTCAGGCAGTCCTCGAAGGAGGGGGCACGGCCCATGATCGGGTCGGGGATCAGCTTCGCGAGGCGATCGCCGGCGCCGTAATCGCGGCCGAGGACGCGCGCGGCGTCACGAGTGGCGGCGCGCGGGAACATCTTGCCGAAGGTGACGATCTGCGCGACCGACTCGCGCCCGTACTTCTCGGTGACGTAGCGCATCACGCGCTCGCGTCCACGCACGGAGAAGTCGATGTCGATATCCGGCATCGACACGCGCTCGGGATTGAGGAAGCGCTCGAACAGCAAGTCGTAGCGGAGGGGATCCACGTCGGTTATCGCCAGGCAATAGGAGACGATCGAGCCGGCCGCCGAGCCACGTCCCGGTCCCACGGCGATGCCGTTCTCCTTGGCGAACTTGACGAAGTCCCAGACGATCAGGAAGTAGGCGTTGAAGCCCATCCGGTCGATCACCGCGAGCTCCATGTCCATGCGCGCGATCGCCTCGGCGGGTGGCGGGTCGCCGTAGCGCAGGCGCAGGCCCATCTGCACTTGATCGCGCAGGTATTCGCGCTCGGAGATGCCCTCGGGGGCCGGGTATTTGGGGATCAGCTGCTTGCCGAGCTCGAGCTCGACGTTACAGCGCTCGGCGATCTCGAGCGTGCTCGCGATCGCCTCGGGCCACTCGGCGAAGGCCTCGACCATTTCGGCGCTGTCGCGCAGGTAGAACTCGTTCGTCTCGAAGGTCATCTTGGGAGCGGCGAGCGTGCTCTTGGTTTGCACGCACAGGAGCGCCGTGTGATGGTCGTAGTCCTCGCGGCGCAGGTAGTGCACGTCGCCGGTGCCCACCAGTCGTCCCCCCATCTCGCCGGCTATGCGCACGATCCCCTCGTTGCACTTGTCCTGCGCGGTGAGCCCGTTCTTCTGGACCTCGAAGTAGACGTTGTCCGCGCCGAAGACGCGCGTCAGGTCGTCGGCATGAGCGCGCGCGTCCTCGGGTCGATCGTCGAGCAGGCGCTGGCAGAAGCGGGAGGCGAGACATCCCGTGAGTGCGATGATCCCCTCCGAGCGCCGCTCGATCTGGGCCAGGTCCAGGCTTGGCTTGCCTCTGTGCAGACCTTCGAGAAAGCCGGCGGAGGAGAGCTGCACGAGGTTGCGATAGCCGGTGTCGTTTGCCGCAAGCAGTGTCAGGTGGTTGCGCTCGACGCGTCCCGGTCCGCGTGCCGCGTGGTCGTCGACCATGTAGATCTCGCAGCCGAAGATCGGCTTGACGTCATGCTTGGCGCACGCACTATGGAGCTCCACCATGCCGTTCATAACGCCGTGATCGGTGAGTCCGAGGGCCGGCTGCCCGAACTCGGCGGCGCGCTTCGCGAGCGCCTCGATCCTGCATGCGCCATCGAGCAGCGAGTACTCGGAGTGGACGTGCAGGTGGGCGCAGGAGGGCTGAGTCACCGAGCTTGGATGGTATGCGCTCGACCGGCGGACCGGACGGCCACAGTGGCGGCGCAGGAGACGCTTTTCACGCGTTTTGCGACAGTCCGATGCCTGCGGCCATCAGGCTCCGCGACGGTGGGCTCTACGACCCTCAGACATCTGAGGGCGGTGGACCGTGCGACCGTCATACGTCTAGTGGCAGAACCGTCAGGCGTCTGCGACGGTCAGGCCCTGCGCGCGAGCCGTCCACTGCAGGAACATGTCCACCGAGGTCGCATCGCCGGTCACCAGTGTCCGGTCCTCGGGCGGCGGCTGGGTACCGGCGAGCAGGCAGATGAGGGCATGTCCGCTAAGCGAGATCGTGGCAACCGGCTCACCGCTCACCGTACGACTCACCAGTATGGGCTCGCTGTCGCAGATCCGTACGTAGATGACGATCCCGGAGCTGCCCTGGATGTCGAAGGCAAGCTCGAAGCGTCGCCCGTCCGTCCAGGAGGGATCGATAGCCTCGGCCATCGCCAGCAGCAGCAGGCCGGGCCAGACGTCCACTCCGGCCGAGGCCAGGTCGGCAAGCGCGATTGGCCGACGACGTATCTTCAGAAAGCGTCGTGCGCTGCGCCTGCCCTTGCGAATCCGCAGGCCACGATGTCGGCGCGAGGCGCCTCCGGCGGCAAGCTCGCTGAAGGCGGCAACCGGGCCCTCCAATGAGAAGTCGACCGAGCCGCGGGGTTCTCTGGAGATGGTCGCCTGACCCGGATCGAGCGCCACGTAGAAGGTACCGAGCTCGCGGATCTTGATCTCGTAGTTGAGCGGGCCGTCGACGATCTCCCGCTGCGCGGGTATCAGCTCTATCACGAGTTCCGCGGCTAGCTTGGCGTCGCGCTCAACCGCGAGCCTGCGGATGGCTGGCGCGAGCCACGAGCTCCGCTTCTCCGGCACTGCCAGTAGACGGGACTGGAGCGCGACGGGCTGCGAGCTCACGGCTCTTGTACCGAGGGCCGTGCTCGGCCCGAGACCAGGCGCCGCCACCTCCACCGGAGCGAGCCGCTCCGCCGGGGCGATCGGCGCAGCCAATCCATTGGCGCGCTCCTCCTCGGCGGGAGACTCATCTGCGCCTACAGGCTCCTCTGGGGCGACCACAGGCTCATCGAGTGCGACAGGCTCATCGACGGCAGCCGGCTCCACGACAGCAACGACAGGCTCATCGAGTGCGACAGGCTCATCGACGGCAGCCGGCTCCACGACAGCAACGGCAGGCTCATCAATGACGACAGGCTCCCCAACAGCAGCAACCGGCTCCTCGATTACGAGAGGCTCCTCGACCGCAGTAACCGACTCCTCGACGGCAACCGGCTCCACAACAGGAACCACCGGCTCGTGGATTGCGACAGGCTCCTCGATGAGGACCGGCTCAACGACAGCGGGTGCGGGCTCTTCGACGGGGGGGGACTCCGAGACGACGGACGGAGCCTCATCTGCGACCGCCGGCTCGTCAGCGACGAGGGACTTCTCGTGCACAGGCTCCGCGTCGCGGGACGCGTCCCGCGCGGGCGCCTCATAGGTACGGGGGGCGGTTCCCGCCTCGACCTGCTCGTCCGCCTCGGCCTCCTTGACCTCGGCGACGCGCGCGCGGAGGCGTTCGACAGCCGCGACAAGCGCGTCGGCCATCTCGCGGCGATGGACGGCCTCCCGCTCGGACTCGGGCTCGGTTGTGTGCTGGAGCAGTGAGGCGTCGAGTGGCTCGGCGTTGAGCTGCGCGCGCAGATCGTCGGCGGTACGGGTGAGCTCGAAGCGCAGGTCCTCCATGCGGGCGCCCATCGCGGTGAGCTCGCGCACATAGGTCTCGCGCTCCCAGACGACCTGCTGCTGAAGCTCCTCGCGCAGAGTCGTTAGCTCTCGCTCGAAGCCGGCCCGCAAACCCGCGGCGACATCCATCAGCTCGCGTACGATCGGAGTGAGGCGAGCGTCGCGCTCGCGCAGCTGGGTTAGCTCGGCGCTGAGCTCGCGAACATCGCGCTCAGTCTCCTCCAGCCGGGTGCCCAGCTCCTGGATCTGGCTGCGCATCTCACGCTGGAGACGCTCGCCGCGCTCCTCGGCCTCGACGCGCAATTGCTGCTCGGCGTACTCGCGTTGCTTGGCACCACGCACATCCGATTCACGCTCGATGAGCTGCTGGGCGATCCGCTCACGCTCGCGGGCCACCTCCTCCAAGCGCTGCTCGAGCGCGGCGAGATGGGTCTCTAGATTGCGTACGGCGGCCTCGGCGGCCTCGGCACGCCGAGTCACGACGGGATCGCCGTTGCGACGAGCGCGACGCTCGGCAAGAACGTCCGAAGCCGTGTCCGAGTGGGAACCCGCATCGGGGGTCTCGCTCTCCTCAATCATCATCGGCGACAACCCTAGAGGTGTCCCCGGACGGCTCTCATCGGTCACGCTCGAAAAAGTGCCCCCGCCTACGCGGGGAGCGGCCCCATCCAGATCCCCTACATCGCCGGCTACTCGTTGCGCAAACGCCAGGCCATGCGCGACTGAAGCGACCACAGCTCGATGAATCCCGGCGAGGCGCTCTGCGAGAACAGTCCACCCGACTCCCCAAAGGAGGCAAGCGCTTGGTCATAGACGGCGTTGGGCGAAGAGCGCGTAGTGACCCGCGCATGACCCTTGTAGAGCTTCAGGCCGATGGTGCCGGTGACCTGGGCGTTGACGGAGTCCATGTAGGCGTCAAGATCGCCTCGCAGTGGCTCCCACCATAGGCCTGCGTAGACGAGATACGCCCATTGCCGATCGAGCTGGGCCTTGAACTGGTTCTGGTGGATAGTGCAGACCAGCTTCTCGAGCTCTTGGTGGGCGGGCAGCAGGATCGCGGCCGCGGGTGCCTCGTAGATGTCGCGCACCTTCAAGCCGACGATGCGGTCCTCGATGTGATCGACGATGCCAACGCCGTGACGAGCGGCGATCTCAGCGACGCCTTCCAGGAGCTCCACGAGCTCCAAGCGCTCTCCGTTGAGCCCTACCGGCACACCCCGCTCGAACTCCAACTCGAGGGTCTCGGGCTCGTCCGGTGCGAGCTCGGGCCGCGTGACGAGCTGAAAGACGTCGTCGTCGGGGGCATGGTCGAGATCCTCGATCCAGCGCCCCTCCGAGGAGCGTCCCCAGAGGTTGTCGTCGATCGAGTAGGGCGCCACCTCTGTACCACCCTTCACCGGGATGCCGTGCTCGCGAGCGTAGGCGATCTCCTCCTCGCGGCCCATCTGCCAGGAGCGCACCGGCGCAATCGTCTTCAACTCGGGGGCAAGCGTGGCGACGGTAGCCTCGATGCGCACCTGGTCGTTGCCCTTGCCGGTGCAGCCGTGGGCGATCGTGTCACAGCTCGAGCGGCGGGCATAGTCGACCGCGAGCTTTGCGATCAAGGGGCGGCCGAGTGCGGTAAACAGCGGGTAGCCGCCGCCATACAGCGCGTTTGCACGGATAGCCGGGGCGACGTACTCGCGCGCGAATTCCTCGCGGGCATCGACGACATGGCACTCGATCGCGCCGAGCATACGCGCCTTGCCCTCGATCACCTCATAGTCCTCGCCGGGCTGGCCGAGGTTGACGGTGAGGCAAACTACCTCGGCGTTGTACTTGTCTTGAATCCACTTGAGCATGACGCTCGTGTCAAGACCACCCGAGTAGAGCAGGAGAACGCGGTGGACGTTCTCGGGGTCCGCCTCGTAGGAGGCTGTGGGAGGCGGGAAGCTGTGCGAAGAATCGGTCACGGCGCGGAACCTTATCCGGCGAGCGCCCTGCCGAGGCGGGCGAGCGCGTCGTCGACGTCCGCGGCGGCAATAGTGAGCGGAGGCAACAGCCGCACCGTGGTGGGACCGGTGGCATTGAGGATCAAGCGCTCGGACAGCAGTGCACGGCGCACGACCTCCGGCGCGGAGACGTCGAGCTCGCAGGCAAGCATCAGGCCGCGCCCACGCACACCGAGCACGTGCGGCAGCCGAGCCAGGCCGTCTGCCAATTGGGCACCCCGCTCGCGCACGGCGGCGAGCAGCGACTCCTCATCGGTCACATCCAGCGCGGCGAGTGCGGCGGCGGCAACCACCGGGCCACCGGCAAACGTCGAGCCATGGTCGCCGGGTTCAAGCACGTCGGCCAAGCGCGGGCCCGTGATGAGCGCGCCGATGGGCATTCCGCCGCCGAGCGCCTTGGCGCTGGTGAGGGCGTCGGGCACGACACCCGTCTGCTCGTAGGCCCATAGGGAGCCTGTGCGGCCCATGCCACACTGGATCTCATCGAAGACGAGTGCGGCGTCGTGCTTGTCGCAGGCCGAGCGTGCCGCCGCGAGCAGATCCTCAGAGAGCACATTCACCCCGGTCTCCCCCTGGATCGGCTCGAGCAGCACGGCGGCGGTGTGACCGTCGATTGCCGCGACTAGCACGTCGGGCTCTGGCGCAACCGCCCTGAAACCGGGGACGAGTGGAGCAAACGGCGCCTGCTTGGACTCCTGCGGAGTGGCGGACAGCGCACCGTAGGTACGCCCGTGGAAGGCCCGGTGGACAACGACGATGTCGCCCCTGGGCTTGGCCTTGCGCGCCAGCTTGATGGCAGCCTCGTTGGCCTCGGCGCCGGAGTTACAGAAATAGACCTTGCCGCCAAGACTCGACTCGGCAAGCCGCGCGGCGAGCCGCATCGCGGGCTCGGTATAGAACAGATTGCTCGCGTGCGCTAGTCGTCCAACCTGCTCGCGCACGGCGTCAACCACCCGCGGATGGCAGTGACCGAGACTGGTGACCGAGATGCCGCAGAGGAAGTCGAGGTATTCGTTGCCCTCCGAGTCCCACATACGTGAGCCCTCGCCACGCACGAACTCAACGGGCAGGCGCGCGTAGGACGGCACCACGCTTGTCCGCTCCAGCTCCTGCAACTCCGCGAGGCTCACGTTTCCACCACTAGCCCCGCATGGGTACGCAGGGCAAGCTGGGCAAGAAATGAGAGGCCCACCCGCCCCGCGAAGTGTGCTGGCCGATTGGAGATTCCATCGATCCCCAATTGGTACATGAGCGACTGAGGACCGGGGCCCGCGAAGTGGGCGCCAGCGCCGCCATGCGTGCTCATGCGGAGGCCTCGATCTTTGTGCCGATGCCCGCGTCGGTGAATAGCTCAAGGAGCAGCGAGTGGGGAATGCGCCCGTCGACGATATGGGCGGAGTTGACGCCGCCGTTGATCGCCTCGACGCAGGCGGCGAGCTTGGGACGCATGCCTCCCTCCAATGTGTCCAGTTGCGCGTCAACCTCGCGAGCACTGGCCTGACCGATCAGGCTGGAGGCGTCCTGGGCGTCGGCGAGCCAACCAGCGACATCGGTGAGGAACACGACCTTGTAGGCGCCGAGTGCTCCGGCGACGGCGCCGGCGGCCTCATCGGCGTTGACGTTGTAGGAGTTGCCCTCGCGGTCGGAGCCGACCGAGGCGATGACGGGTATGTAGTCAAGCGCGACGTGATGGAGAACATCGACGTTGACGCGCTCGATGGAGCCGACGAAGCCGATGTCCTCTCCATCGGGCCCGCCCCGGCGCACGATGCGAAACAGCGAGCCGTCGTCGCCACAGAGGCCGACGGCGGGCTGACCGTGGCGGCCGAGGCGCAGCACGATTTCCTTGTTTACCTTGCCGACGAGCACCATCTTGGCGACCTCGACCGTGGCCGGATCGGACACGCGCAGACCGCCGACGAACTGCACGGGGAGGCCGAGGCGCTCCATGTAGGAGGTGATGTCCGGGCCACCGCCGTGCACGACGATCGGATTGAGGCCGACGTACTTGAGCAGGACGACGTCGCGCGCGAACTCCTCACGCAACGCGGCGTCCTCCATGGCGGCGCCGCCGTACTTGATGACGACGGTCTTGCCGTGGAACTCCCTGATGTAGGGAAGGGCCTCCAGGAGCGTGGCTACGTCGCGCATAGGTCCCCTCACGTGGTGTAGTCGGCGTTGATGGTGACGTACTCGTGCGAGAGATCGGAGAAGAAGACCTCAGTCTCCGCTCCCTCACCCGGGAGGGCGATCTCGTACTCGATTTCCTGGCCCTGAAGCGCCTGTGTGAGCGCGGCCTCGTCGTAGGGCACGGCGACGCTCGCCGAGCAGACTTGGGTGTCCTGAAGCGAGATGTCCATCGCCAGAGGAGCAACCCCCGCACCCAGCGCGCCGCCAACGGCTTGGACGATGCGCCCCCAGTTGGGGTCGGCGCCGTGCAGGGCGGTCTTTACGAGCGGCGAGTTGGCAACCGCGCGCGCGGCGAGCTCAACCGTGGGCAGGTCCCCACCGCGCACGATCAGGCGCCCGATCCGCCCAGCGCCCTCACCGTCGGCCACCATCAGGATCGCGAGTTGGCGCATGAGCGCGTCAAGCGCCTCGCCGAAACGCAGCTCGTCGTCGCTCTCGGGGGCGAGCGCGACACCGCTCTCGCCCGAGGCGATCAATACGGCGGTGTCGTTGGTGGAGAGCTGACCATCGACCGTGCAACGGTCGAAGGAGCGCTTCAGGCAGACCGACAGCAGCAGCTCGGCCGTCTCGGGGGCGAGCGCGGCATCGGTCTCCACGAAGCAGAACATGGTGGCAAAGCGCGGGGAGATCATGCCGGCGCCCTTGCACTGCGCGCTGAGACGCACGAGCCCGGAGGGGAGCTCGAGCTCCAGGTTGGCGCGCTTCTCGAAGGCGTCGGTGGTTTGGATCGCCTGCTGGAAGTCGCTGTCGCCCTCGCGGCGCAGGTGGGCCTGCGCGTCGCGGATGCCCCGCAGCACGTTGTCGAGGGGTAGGTATTGGGAGATGCCACCGGTCGATCCGAGCAGAACCTGCTCGGTCTGCGCCCCGACCGCCATCGCCGCGGCGCCCTGGGTCTTGGCGGCGTCTTCCAGGCCGCGACGCCCGGTGGCGGCGTTGGCGCAACCCGAGTTGGCGAGGATGACCCGTAGAGCGGAGAGCGTGCAACGCTCCTGGGAGAGCAGCACGGGCGCGGCCGGAGTGCCGGTGTCCGCGAAGCGCGCCGAGGAGACCGGGGCATGCGAATCGCACACCAACAGCGCGAGATCGGGGTTGCCGGAGGGCTTGATCCCACAGGCGACCCCAGCGGCACGAAAACCGACAGGCAGGCCCGCGCCGGGTCCGAGGTCGCGCACGTGCGCGGGCGGGGGCACCCAGCGTGAATGAAAGAACGGCTGTGGCGGGCCGGCGGCCGACCGATCGCCCCAGACGTCTTTGCCGGCGCTCACAGCAAACCCTCCGTCTCTGGGAGACCGAACATGAGGTTGAGATTTTGGACGGCTTGCGAGGAGGTGCCCTTCCACAGGTTGTCGATCGCGGAGAAGACGAGCAGCTTCCCGGTGTGCGCGTCGGCGGCGGCGAACAGGCGACAGAAATTGGTGTCTCGCACCTCGCGCACGCCGGGCGGGGCGTCGATGACCTCGACGAACGGCTCGTCGTCGTAAGCCGCCGCGAACAGCTCGCTCAGCTCCTCGGCGGAGACGGTGCGCGTGGGCGTGACGTAGCAACTCGCCATCTCCCCCTGATCGAGCGGGACGAGGTGGGCTTGAAACTGCACGCGCAAGTCGGCGCCGAGCAAACTCAGCTGCTCCTCGATCTCGGGCGTGTGGCGGTGGGCGGCGACCTTGTAGGGGATGATGTTCTCCGCCGTGTAGGACAGATGAGTGGTGTCGAGCGAGGCGGTGCGCCCCGCTCCGGAGATGCCCTGCTTGGCATCGACGACGACATCCGCGAGCAAGCCGGCGCGCGCGAGCGGAGCAAGCGCGAGCAGCGACGCGGTCGGATAGCAGCCGGGGTTGGCAACGATCGCGGCGGCGGCAATCTGCTCGCGGTGCAACTCGGTAAGCCCATAAACGGCCCGCTCGAGCAGGTCGGGGCGGGGGTGGGTTCCATACCAGTGCTCGTAGGTGGGCAGCTCGCTGAGGCGAAAGTCGGCGCTCAGGTCGATGACGCGCGTGCCACGGTCGAGCAGCGCGCCGACCGTGGGCGCGGCGGCCGCGTGTGGGTAGGCGACGACGGCCGCGTCGAAACCGTCAAGCTCGTCGAGATCCAGCTCCTGCACGCGCAAGGGCACCCGGTAGCGGGGGTAGAGCTCATCGAGACGACTGCCCACATCCGAGCGGCCCGTGATGGCGGCGAGCTCGAAGCGCGGGTGGCGCCACAGCAGGTGAGCGGCGAGCGCACCGGCAAAGCCGGTGGCGCCGGCGACGAGCACGCGCGGCGAACCGGGCTGGAAGCGTTGGGCGGAGCCGCGCTTGGATACCTCCAACGGTGTGTCTCCCCCACGCACGTGAGAGCCGACACCACCCCTAGCCGCGCCGACACTCACGCCGACGCCGCCCGTCGCCACGGTTGGATCAGCCACGCAGCTCACCTCCCAGACCGCCGAGTGCGGCGACGATGCGCTCGCGCACGGGCGCAACGTCCTCGTCGGTGAGCGTGCGATCGGAGGCCCTGAAGGCGAGCGAGAGCGCGAGCGAGCGCTTGCCCTCCCCCACCTGCGGGCCGCTGTACACGTCGAAAACACCTACGTCGTCGAGCAGGCCCGCGGCCGCGTCACGCACCGCCTCAAGCACGCACGCAGCGGAGACGTTCTCGGGGAGCACGACCGCCAGGTCCTGGCGCAGGGCCGGGTAGGAGATGACATCGCGGTAAGTGCTCTCGGAGGCCGCGATCGCAAGCAACCGGTCGAGGTCCAACTCCATGACAGCGGCGCCGTCGATGTCCCACTCACGCGCGATCAGCGGATGCAGCTCCCCAAGCCAGCCAATCTCGGCGCCCTCGCAGAACACGGTAGCCGAGCGTCCGGGGTGCAGGAACGGCTGTGCGGCGGGACGGCACTCGAACTGGACGCGCAAGGCGTCGCCGAGCGCTTCCAGTACTCCCTTCACCGCAAACAGGTCGGCCTTTGCCGGCTCGGGAGCGCCCCAGGTGACCGGAGCGACACGACCGCTGAGCAGCACAGCAAGCGCGCGATGCTCGCGCACCCCTGTGTCCCCCCCCTGGCTGGCATGGTCGGCGGCGAGAGCGCCGCCGTCACCTGCCGTTGTGGCGCCGTCCAGAACGAACAGCGTCCCCATCTCAAACAAGCGCAAGTCCACCATGCCGCGTGCTGAGTTGTGGCCGGCCACGTCGAGCAGCGAACCCAACAACGTGGTGCGCAGCAGCGACTGGTCCTCGGACAGCGGGTTCTCGAGCACGGGCGCGCGACGGCGCGCGTCCTCCGCAGGCAGCCGCAGCCTGTCGTGGAGCGTGGGCGCGGTGAAAGTCCAGCCGACCACCTCGTACAGGCCGCGGCCGACGAGCGCATCGATCGCTCTGCGCCGCAAGCGTTGGGGAACGGACAGGCGACCATAGGCGCCGCGCCGCGCCGGCAACGTGACCGGGAGCGCCTCGAGCCCGTGGATACGGGCGACCTCCTCGATCAGGTCGGCCTCGCGCGTGACGTCATCGCGACGCACTGCCGGCACCGTCACATCCAGCGCCGCGCCCAGCTCCGGCGCGTCCGTGCCCTGGCGCGGGTCCACGGGCTGATTGACCTCGGCGACCTCGAAATCGAGTGCTTGCAAGATCTCGGCCTGACGCGCCCGCGGGACGGGCATCCCCAGGATCGACTGCACGCGTTGCTCGCGCAGGCGAATCGTCTGCCTGGGTGCGCCGTCCCAAACGAGGTCGATCGTTCCCGGCGCGAGCGTAGCGCCGCACAGCGCGATCATCAGACGCGTCGCAAGTGCCTGCGCTTGCATGCATTGCTCGGGCGCGAGCCCCTTCTCAAAGCGTCCCGACGCCTCACTGCGCAGGCCAAGCGCCCACGAGGTGCGATGGATGTTGGGACCGCTCCAGTTGGCGACCTCCATCAGCACGCGGGTCGTGTCCGGCTGTACCTCCGAGCGCTCCCCGCCCATGATGCCGGCAATCGAGGTGGGCCCGTCGGCGTCCTCGATCACAACCATCTCGCCATCGAGCGTGCGCAGCAGACCGTCGAGCGTCGTCACCTGCTCACCATCCCGAGCACGCCTCACCGTGAGCTTCGCGCCGGCGACGCGATCGAGGTCGAAGGCGTGCAGCGGCTGGGCGCACAGCAGCATCACGTAGTTGGTGATGTCCACCACGTTGTTGATCGGCCGCTGCCCGGCGGCGGACAGACGCGCCTTCAGCCACGGTGGCGACGGGCCAATCGTGACGTTCTCGAACACGCGCGCGGTGAATCGGTGGCAGAGATCCGGGCACTCGACCATGACCTCGGCGCCCTCGATCGACCCCTCGCTGCCGGGGTCCTCAAGCCACGGCTCTGGCGCGAGCGGGGCGCCGGTCGCGGCGTGCAGCTCGCGCGCCACCCCGTACACACCCAGGCAGTCGGGCCGGTTGGGGGTGATCTCAAGCTCCAGCACATCGGTCGAGATCGCGAGCACGTCGGCGAGCGCCATCCCAGGAGCGAGCTCCGTGTCGAGCATCAGCTCGTTGAGCACCATGATGCCGCTGTGATCGGAGTCGATCGCGAGCTCGTCGGCGGCGAGGATCATGCCGTTGGAAGGCATCCCACGCAGCTTGGCGGCCTTGATCTTCATCCCGTCGGGCATCCTCGCCCCGGGCAGCGCCACGGCGACGGTCTGCCCGGCGGCGACGTTCGGCGCCCCGCACACGATGTCGGCAATCGATGCGCCACCCGCCGCGTTTGCCTCGCCCACGTCCACCTTGCACACGCGCAACCGGTCCGCATTCGGATGTGGCTCGACCTCGAGCACATGACCCACCACGAAGTGCTCGACTGAGGGCACGCCGTGATGGAGAATCGTCTCCACCTTCGTGCCGGTCATCGTCAGCCGCTCCTCGATCGCGGCTGTGTCGAGCTCGGGCGAGCAATATTCGCGCAGCCAGTTCAGTGGAACCCTCATCCGAGGTCACCTCCACTACGCGTCCACAGGCCCGCAGGGCAAGCCGGACAAGGACGCAGTGAGCGCAGTGTGCTCTGCACATAAGGGAACGAGGACGCAGCTCCGGCGCCGCCATGCGGGCCTGTGGTCATCGGAATTGCTCCAGAAATCTCAGGTCGTTCTCGTAATAGAGGCGCAGGTCGGGGATGCCGTGCTTGAGCATCGCGATCCGCTCCACGCCCATCCCCCACGCGTACCCCTGCACTTTCTCGGGGTCATAGCCGGGGGCATTGCGCTCGCTGGTGGGCACATGTGAGTAGACGTTCGGGTCTACCTCCCCAGCGCCGAGCACCTCCAGCCAGCCCTCGCCCTTGCACAACGGACAGCGCGAACCATCGCCCATGAAGCCCTTGCCAGAACAGTGAAAACAGGAGACGTCCACCTCGACGCTCGGCTCGGTGAACGGAAAGAAGTGGGGCCGCAGGCGCACGTCGCGCTCGTCGCCGAACACGGTCTGGGCGAACGCGAGCAACGTACCCTTCAGGTCCGCGAGCGTGATGTCCTCGTCCACCGCCAACCCCTCCACCTGATGGAACTGGGGCGTGTGGGTGGCGTCGCTGTCGGGCCTGTACACGCGCCCTGGGATGACCACGTACAGCGGGGGCGGGTGCGCCTCCATGGCGCGGATCTGCATTGGGGAGGTGTGCGTGCGCAAGACCACCCCGTCGGACACGTAGAACGTGTCCGTCTTCGCTCGCGCGGGGTGCGTTGGGGAATGATTGAGCGCGTCGAAGTTGTAGTGGACGGTCTCCACCTCCTGGCCCTCGAGCACGGTGAAGCCCAAGCCCAGGAAGATGTCTTCCAGTTCACGCATCGTGGCGGTGAGCACGTGCAGCCTCCCGACCGGCTGCGGCGGGGTACCCGGAAGCGTCACGTCGAGTGTGTCGGCCGCCAGCCGCTCGTCGAGCTCACTGGCGTCGAGCAGCGCCGCCTTGGTCTCGATCAGCTGCTCGAGCGCACGCCGCGCTTCGTTGGCGGCTTGGCCGACCGCTCCGCGCTGCTCGGGCTCGAGCGTGGCCACGCCGCGCAGCATTTGTGGCAGCTCGGCCTTGCGCCCGAGATAGCGCACCCGCAGCTCCTCCACAGCCTCGCTGCTCGAGGCCGTCTCGATCTCTCGTTGTGCTTGCGCGTGTAGCTCCCGTATCCGCTCGATCATGTGGCCGGGACCCTATCGTCGTTGTCCCGCCCACCCCGTGTCATCTCGTATAGCGCCACCGTGGCGGCCATCGCCGCGTTAAGCGACTCCGAGGCGATCGGAATGTGGGCAACGCGGTCGCAGGCCTCGACCACCTCGGCAGGTAGCCCGTCGCGCTCGGCACCCACGAGCAGGGTAAGCGCCTGCGTCTCATGCTGCCCGAAAGCGGTACCCCCCCGCGCGCGTGGGGGTATGCCTGAAATGGGTAGGCCTGAAGCGCGGTTGTTCCGCACGTCCCCAATGCTGTCCCGCACACTTCCAGTGCTGTCCCGCACCCCCCAAATCGGCTCACCCGCGCCCGCCACCAGCGCGACCCGCTTGCCCGGCAGCTCACTTACATCGCGTACACGTGCGAGCCCCACGGCGAAGATCGCTCCCATGCTCGCGCGCACCGCCTTGGGCGAGTGCGGGTCGGCGCAGCCCGGCCCGAGCGCGACGCACGCCGCCCCAAAGGCGAGCGCGCTGCGCAACACGGCGCCGACATTGCCTGGGTCGCCGACCCCGTGCAAATACACGCACAGCGGACCGACGGGCTTTATGAAGCGCTGCTCGTAGACACCGATGGCACGCGTGCCCGAGCCAAGCGTGGAGACGCTCAACAGCGCGCTCTCCTCGACATCCTCGAAGCCCGAGCCACCAATCGCCGTCCCAGCCACGCGATAGCCCTCGACGGCGGGCCTGCCCGCCGCGATCGCGGCCGCGATCAGATCCTCGCCCTCGGCGAGGAAGCGGCCGCTGCGCTCACGCTCACGCCGGCGTTGCAGCTTGCGCAGCTCCTTCAAACGGGGGTTGTTGTGTGAGGTGATCGAGGTCATGGGATCAAATGTGGAAGTCGGGTCACAGTGAGAGAGGTGATGAGCTCAAAAAAAAGGGCGCCGGTCCCGAAGGAGCAGCGCCCGAGAGGTCACATTGCCGGTTGCCGGGTCAGGCAGCCGACGCCTCGCGGGCGGTCTCCACAAAACGTCGGAACGTGTCGGCGTCGCGCACGGCGATGTCAGCCAGCACCTTGCGGTCAAGCTCCACGCCGGCGAGCGCGAGACCGTGCATGAGCTGCGAATAGCTCATCCCGTTCTGGCGGGCGGCAGCGTTGATGCGAGTGATCCACAGCCTGCGGAAGTCGCGCTTGCGGTTGCGCCGGTCCCTGTAGGCATAGGCATCCGCCTTCATCAGCGCCTCCTTGGCGCGTCTGTAGTTCGAATGCGCCTCGCCGCGGAAGCCCTTCGTCAGCTCAAGCGTGGCCTTGCGCTTCTTGCGGGCGGCCACCGACCGCTTTACGCGCGTCATTTGCCTACTCCCAGCAGCTTCTTTACCCGTGGGGTGTCGTGACTGGAGAGGATCACTGGTTTGGCCAGCGTGCGCTTGCGCTTGGGCGACTTCTTCTCAAGAATGTGGCTCGAGTAGGAGTGTCTGGCCCGCACCTTGCCGGTACCGGTCACCTTGAAGCGCTTCTTCGCACCGCTGTGGGTCTTCATCTTGGGCATCGCGAGGCGGTGATTATGGCAGACGCCGCGCCAAAGCCGCGTGCGGCCCCACGAAGCGAGCGATCAAAGCCTCAGACGGGCTCAACCGCGCCGTTGCCGGAGACGGCAGCGTCCGGCTCGACGCCATTGGCGGATGCCACGGGCGCCGGATCGGCGCCATCTGGCGAAGACTCGACCGCGGGCGCAACCGCGGGGCCTTCCGGAGAGGTCTCGGCTTCGGGCGCAGGAGCAGCCTCATCGGTGGAGGCGTGAGTCTCGGGAGGAGCAGCCCCATCGGTGGAGGCGTGAGTCTCGGGTGATCCGGGGGCGCCATCGTGGGGAGCCTCGGTCCCGTCCACCTCTACCGCGCCATCCTCACCCTCCACTTTGCCGGCGAGCACTGCCTTTGAGGGGCCGAGCATCATCGTCATGTTGCGCCCGTCCTGGGTCGGGCGCTGCTCGACCACGCAGAGCACCGCTAGCTCCTCCGCGAGGCGGTCGAGGATCATGACACCGCGCTCCGGGTGGGTGACCTCACGGCCGCGGAACATGATCGTGATCTTGACCTTGTCCTTGTGGCGCAGGAAGCGTTCCACGTGGTGCTTCTTGGTGTCGTAGTCGTGCTGGGCGATCTTGGGGCGAAACTTGATCTCGCGGATCGTGATCTGCTGCTGGTGCTTGCGCGCCTGCTTGACCTTCTGGGCCTGCTCGTACTTGTACTTGGAGTAGTCGAGCACCCGGCATACGGGCGGTTTGGCCTCGGGAGCCACCTCCACGAGATCGAGGTCGCGTTCTTGGGCGAACTTGACCGCATCGGGGGTCTTCATCATCCCGACCTGGTTGCCCTCGTCGTCGATCACACGCACCTCGGGTACCCGGATGCGCTCGTTGATCCTCGTGAGGTCCCGCTCGGGGGGCCGACGGTCGAACCTGCGTGGAACGGCCACTAGCTTGTGGGGGTGCGCGTCAAGTTGAGACTACGCGCTGCGCCGTGAATGGATTCCGAGCTTCAAGGCGGCCGAGTATAGCGGGCCGAGCGCCGGCCGCAAGGACTTTCGCTGACATGGCATTCGACTGTTCCTAACTCGCCGGCTTTTGTTGCCAGCCAACGCGCTCATAGTTCACCGCGCGCGGGTCTCGGGGAGGAGGCTTTCGATCAGCTCCGCCACCAACACGCTGCCTCGGTCGCCGGCACGATGCTCGCCACCACCGGGCTCACCTCGATCCTCGCTGGCGCGCTCCCCCTCGTTGCCACCACTCTCGCCCACGTGCCCGCCGTCATGGCCGTTGCGCACACGTGTACGCAATGAGACGCTGTCGCTCTCGGCCTCGCGATCGCCCACGATCAGCATGTTGGGGATCTTGCGCAGCTCGGCCTCGCGGATCTTGCGCCCGACGGACTCGCCGCGATCGTCGAGCTCGACGCGCACGCCCGCCGCCCGCAATCGCTCACGCACGGTCTCGGCGTAATCGTTCAAGCGCTCGGAGATGGGCAGCACGATGGCCTGCACCGGTGCCAGCCACAATGGAAACTCGCCGGCGTAGTGCTCGATCATGATCCCTAGGAAGCGCTCGTAGGAGCCGAACAGGGCGCGGTGGATCATGACCGGCTGGTGCTCGGTATTGTCGGCGCCCGTATAGGTCAACTTGAAGCGTTCAGGCATGTTGTAGTCGAGCTGCACCGTGCCGAGCTGCCAGGAGCGCCCGATCGAGTCGGTCACGTGCATGTCGATCTTCGGCCCGTAGAAGGCACCATCGCCCGGGTTCAGCTCGTAGCTGAGCTCTTGTGAGTCGAGCGCATTGGTGAGCGCTTCCTCGGCGCGATCCCACAGCTCGTCGCTTCCCACGCGCTGCTCGGGCCGTGTGGAGAGCTCGAGGCGTACATCGAAGTCGAACAGGCGGTAGGTGGCAAAGGCGAACTCCAGGCAGCCCGCCACCTCTTCCTGGACCTGCTCCTCGCTGCAGAAGATGTGGGCGTCGTCTTGAGCGAAGTGCCTGACGCGCAGCAGGCCGTGCAGGACCCCGGAGGCCTCGTTGCGGTGGAGCAAGCCGGGCTCTGAGTAGCGCACGGGCAGGTCGCGGTAGGAGTGGCGGCTGCTTGCGAACAGGTGCGCGTGGCCGGGGCAGTTCATCGGCTTGACGCCCATCTCGCGGTCCTCCACCTGCACGGTGAACATGTTCTCCTTGTACTTGCCCCAATGCCCGGAGATCTTCCACAGCTCGGCGTCGTAGATGAGCGGGGTCTTCACCTCGCTGTAGCCGCGCTCTGAGCCCATCTCGCGCGAGAGCGACACGAGCGCGTTGAACATGCTCGTCCCAGCTCCCGTCCAGAACGCGGCGCCGGGTGAGACCTCAGAGAAGTGAAACAGGCCGAGCTCGCGCCCGAGCTTGCGATGGTCGCGTTGGGCGGCCTGCTCCAGACGCTCCAGGTACTCGTTCAGTTGGGCTTTTGTGTGAAAGGCGGTGCCGTAGATGCGGGTGAGCATCTTGCGCGTGGAGTCCCCCCGCCAGTAGGCGCCGGCGACCGACTGCAGCTTGAAAGCGCCCACCGTCTTTGTGCTCGGCGCGTGCGGGCCGCGGCAGAGATCGGTGAACGGGCCATTTGTGTAAAGCGACACGCTCTGAAGCGGCTGCCCGGAGTGCGCGGCCTTGACGAGATCGTCGATCAACTCGACCTTGTAGTCCTGGCTCTCGCCCACGAATCGCTCCCGTGCGCCTTGAACTGAGATGTCCTCGCGAACAAACCGCTCCCCCGCCTTGACGTGCTCGGCCATGCGCTCCTCGATCGCGGGGAAGTCCTGCTCGGAGATGGAGACATCCTCGGGGAACTCGAAGTCGTAGTAGAAGCCGTTGTCGATCGCCGGGCCGATCGAGATCTTCACGCCGGGCCACAGCTCCATCACGGCACTCGCCAGCACATGCGCCGCGTCGTGACGGATCAGCGCGAGCGAGGGATCGCCGCTCTTGGCGGTGAGGATCGCGATCTGTGCTCCGTTTGGGAGTGGGCGGGCGAGGTCTCGAACCTCCGGTGGTTGGGGCGGGCTGGCCGCCGATGGAGGGGAGCTTCCATCGAATTGGCTCACCTCAACCGCCAGTGCTGCTTTGGCAAGACCGGGCCCGATCGCGGCTGCCGCGTCGGCGCCGGTCGCGCCGTTTGCGAGCTCCAGCGCCTTGCCGTCCGGGAGTGTCACGGTGATGGACATGTGGGGAGAGGCTACCTCGCCACCGTTGATTGCCCATGTCCGCGAATGCTCCTATGCCGGCGTCCGACGTCCCCCATGCGTCGCAGCGTCAAATACCCGCCAGCCAGAGGGCGTCATCGCCTAGCGCGACACGCCGTACGCTGCCCTCCCCCGCCAGCTCGACCAGCGCGCTCTCGGCGTCCACCCGGTCGGGAGCGTCGTTGCCGCTCGTCATGATCGCTGCAACCTCTTGGGTCACAAGTCCCTCCGGAAAGCGCTGCAGCGCGTCGAGCGGGCTCTCTGGCGGGGGCTCGCGCTCGAGCGTGGAATCGAGATTGGCGATCAGCACGTCATAGGCCTCAACGGGCTGAAAGCCGCCGCCCTCGAGCGTTCGCTCTCCCGCGCGCAGGATCAGCGAGGGGGCGGTGTAGCGCACGGGGCCATCGCTCTGGGCGGCCTTGCCCTGAAACTCTGTGGGGCCGCCGGCGGCGGTACGCGCAAGCGCGCGATCGGCCTCATACGCGACGCTCACCCGCTCATCGTCAAGCGCACCCACGATCGCCTCGACGTCCAATCCACTCACGAGCTCGAGCGCCGTGGCGATGTCGCGCGCGTCGTCGAGCACGAGCGTGCTCGTGAACTGGGCGAATTGCAGCGCCCTGAACACGGCGTGCTCGCGCTCGGGGTCGAGCAAGCGTGTTGCCACGATCGCGCGACACATCCGCGCGGTGGCCGCGATGCGCGCGCGGGGAGCGGTCGCGAACGGCATACCGAAGCGACGAAAGCGCATGTAGCCGAGGGCGGCGCGCGTCGGGGTGTAGCCGCGGCTCGTGTACTGCTCGGCGCTCTCGGTGAGGCCAATCGTCACCAGGCGCCAGCGGAGCTGCGTGCCGTAGCGCCAGTGCAGCACCGCGAGGGGCGGGCTCGCCGAATAGGCCCAGGGGCAGCCGGGATCTGTGAAGTGGGTGACCTCGATGGGGCTCATGGAAGTCCCATACAAGCAGGAGTCCCCGCCAAGCCCAAGCCCACCGTCAGCTCCCACCGGCTCGGCACTCCACCGGCCAGCATACCCCAGACGGGCGCGCGCCTACACAAGCACGCGTTTACGGAAGCTGCGCAGGCCGAGCCCGAGGAACACGGCGCAGAAGGCCACCAGCACCGGGTAGACCGCGAGCAACGACATGTGCGGCAGGGGAGTGAGCGCCGCCCGCATCCCCTCCGCCACGTAGATGAGCGGATTGACGAGCACGATTATCTGCAGCCAGTGAATCCCGTACACCTGCACCGGAGCGAGCTTCGTCCACTGGTAGTAGGTGCCGCCGAGGAACGTCAGCGGGAGCACCACGAAGCCGAACATCAGCCCGATGTTGCGCGGCTCGAACACCGTGCCGAGCAGCAACCCGAGCGAGGTCATCGCGACACAGGCGAGCGGGATCAAGGTCACCAGCACCGGCCAGTCCACAGTCAGGTGCGCGTGCACGCCCGGCGCGTGGATCACCGCTGCTATCGGGAACACGATCACGGCGGCCAGCGCGCCCTGCACCGCGCCGGAGAGCACCTTGGAGACGGCCACCAGCCAGATCGGGCACGGTGCCTGCACGCGATCCTCGATCTCGCGCGTGTAGCCAAACTCGGTCGAGAGCTGCAGCGCCACCGCCTGGATCCCCTGGAACATGATCGAGATCGCCACCACGCCCGGCACGAGCACCGTGGCGAACGCCGACTCGGACACCTTGCCACCGCCCCCGCCGACGCCCTGGCCGATCGAGGGGAACACGTATAGGAAAACGAACACCAGCAGGAATGGCTGGATGATCGTGCGCACCACGAATTCGCCGAAGTTCTTGCGCAACACGACCAGGTCGCGCAGGATCAGCGCACGCAGCGCGATGCGGCTCGCCGCCATCGTCGAGCGCGCCGGCTTCAGCGTGATCGGCGCGTGAGCCTTGGGGGCGGCGGCCGGCTCGGCGGCTGTGCTCGCAGAGGTGGCCATCAGCTGTGTGACCTCGACCAGGGCCAATCGGCTCGGAGGTGGTCGGCTCGGAGAATCCTCGACGGCCGCATCAGTCGCGCAGCTCCTTGCCGGTGAGACTGATGAACACGGTCTCAAGGCTTGGCTCGGCAACCGACAGGTCGGCCACTTCGAAGCCGCCCCGCTCGGCTACATCGACCACGCTCGGGACGAGGCGCTTGGCTCCCCGCACGTGCAGCTCCACGCCACCCTCGATCGCACGCGTGCGCGTGGCTCCCTCGATCCCGCCGGAGAGCGCGCCGGCAAGCGCGTCCATGTCGCCGGCTGCCTTGACCGTCACAATCGTGTCCGCGCCGACCGACTGCTTCAGGTTCGCCGGCGTGTCGAGCGCGAGGATCTTGCCGTGGTCCATGATCGCCACCCGCTCGCACAGCTGGTCGGCCTCCTCCATGTAGTGGGTGGTCAGCAGGATCGTCTGCCCCTCGCGATTGAGCTCGCCCAGGATCTCCCACAGCGCAAGACGGCTCTGCGGGTCGAGTCCAGCGGTCGGCTCGTCCAGGAACAGGACGGCCGGGCGGTGGAAGATCGCGCGGGCGACCATCAGACGCTGGGCCATGCCGCCCGAGAGCGCGAACACCGACGCCTTGGCCCACTTGGCGAGCTGGAACTGCTCGAGCAGCTCGTCGGCGATGCGCGTCGAATCGGCTGCGCTGACACCGAACAGGCGCCCGTGGAAGTACAGGTTCTCCCACACCGTGAGCTGCCTGTCGAGCGTGTTCTGCTGGGAGACCATCCCGATCAGCTGCTTGGCGAGCGCGGGGTGGGCGATTACATCGACCTCTCCGATCCATGCTTGCCCCGAGGTGGGAATCACGCGCGTCGTGAGCATTCCTGCCGTGGTGGTCTTGCCAGCCCCATTGGGACCGAGCAAGCCGAAGATTTCCCCACCACGCACCGTCAGGTCAAGGCTGTCCACGGCCGCGAAGTCAGCGTCCTCGTAGACCTTCGTGAGCGCCACGGTGCGGATCACCTCGGCGAGAGCGCCTCCATCGGAGGGAGCGACCGCACCGTCCGCCCCTGCGACCGCACCGTCCAGCTTTCCGGCCCCTGCCGCATCAATGCTCGCCGCGCCCATCCCGAGAGTGTATGAGGCTGGCTTGGGAGATTCTTCAGGTTCCCTTTCGTGCGATGCGCTTTCCTGAGTGGAGATGAGTCGCGCGATCACCCGACGGCAGTTGTTGCGCTCCGCGGGAGTCGGAGCGGTCGGACTCAGCCTGAGCGGGGTTCTGGGCGAGATCGTCTCAGGCGCCCTCGCGCCGGCAAGCCCGGGCCCGCCCAGGCCACCGAAGTGGCGCACCCGACCGGATCTACGCATCCCGTCCCTGACGGTCACCCGTAGCGAGCAGGGAGTGTCGAGCGATCCGATCTTCATCGCGCCATACAACATCCCGGTCGGTCAGGTGGGCGCGGTGATCGTCGACAACGGCGGCGAGCCGATCTGGGAGAACCCGCTGGCGGGCAAGGTCACGACCAACTTCCGCGTGCAGCGCTATCGCGGTGAGCCCGTGCTGACGTGGTGGGAGGGAGTGATCGAATACGGCCACGGGGTGGGCGAATACGTGATCGCGGACTCCAGCTATCGCACCGTTCGCCGCGTGCAGGCGGCACGGGGGCTGCACGGTGATCTGCACGAGTTCGTGATCACACCGCGCGGCACCGCGCTGCTGACGAGCTACGTGATCACAGGCGCCGACCTGACCTCGGTCGGGGGCCCCCGCAAAGGCACGATCCAAGACGCGATCTTCCAGGAGATAGACCTCGCCAGCGGGGAGGTTCTGCTCGAGTGGCACAGCCTCGACCGCATCCCGCTCAAGGAGTCCTACGCGCTGGTCGAAGCCAAGAACTGGGACTTCTTTCACATCAACTCGGTCGACCTCGACGGCGACGGCAACCTGCTGGTCTCCGCGCGCAGCACTCACACGATCTACAAGATCGACCGTTCCGGAGCGATCGTGTGGCGCCTCGGCGGCAAGCACAGCGACTTCAGCATGGCGGTCGGAAGCAACTTCGCGTGGCAGCACGACGCTCGTCGTCAACCCGACGGAACCCTCACACTCTTCGACAATGGGGCCACGCCGGCGGTGGAGAAGCTCTCGCGCGGGTTGATCCTCGACGTGGACGAGCAGGCGATGAGCGCCACGCTGCTGCGTCAGTACACGCATCCGAAGATCCTCACGGGCAGCCAGGGCAGCATGCAGCTGCTGGCGAATGGGAACGTGTTCATCGGCTGGGGAGAAGTGCCGCGCGTGTCCGAGTTCGACCGCGCGGGCCGGCTGCTGTTCGACGCGGTGCTCGGCGACAAGTATCAGTCATACCGAGCGTTTCGCCTGCCCTGGAGCGGCCTTCCCGCGCAAGCTCCGGCGATCGCCGTGAGCCGAGAGGGCCGAGGCGAAATGAGCGCGTATGCGAGCTGGAACGGGGCTACAGGCGTCCGCACATGGCAACTGCTGGCGGGCCAACGAGCCGATGCGCTGAGGCCGGTGTCAAACACAAGCTCGCGCGGGTTTGAGAGCGCCCTGCACACCACCTCCGAAGGGCCTCTTTTCGCTGTGCAGGCGCTGGACTCCGAGGGTGGGGCACTCGGGCAGTCGAGGACCGTGAGCGTCCTCTAGGGAGAGACGCAGGACATCGGACTGTGGACACCCGCTTGAGGCGGACAGACGACATCGGGCAGTGAGCATGGCCGGAGGCGGACCCGACTCAGCAAGTTCGGCTCTCCCCCCTAGAGTGTCGGGAGATGGGGGACTCGCAAGAGAGCAATGGCGCGCAGGCGACCGCATTCGATGGCGAGCCCGCGATCTCGCTGCGCGGGGTGGTCAAGCGGTACGGCTCGATTGTGGCCGTGAACGGCCTCAACCTCGAGGTGCCGCCGGGCGTGTGCTTCGGGCTGCTCGGTCCCAACGGGGCGGGCAAGTCCACGACCATGCGGATGCTCACCGCGCAGACGCTCGCAGACGAAGGAGAACTGTCGGTGCTCGGCTACGAGCTACCGCGCGAATCAAAGCAGTCGCGGTTGGAGATGGGGGTGGTGCCACAGCTCGACAACCTCGACGTCGAGCTGACCTGCCGCCAGATCCTGACGGTGTATGCACGCCTGTATCGCGTGCCGCGGGGCGAGCGCCCGGCGGCGGTGGAACGAGCCCTTGAGATCGCGAATCTCGTGCCACGCGCGGACACGATCGTGCGCGATCTCTCGGGCGGGATGCGCAGGAGACTGCTGGTGGCGAGAGGATTGATCCATGGCCCGCGGCTGGTGCTGCTCGACGAGCCGACGGTGGGGCTCGACCCGCAGATACGTCAGGAGCTGTGGTCGCTGATCGACGAGCTGCGCTCGAACGGGGTGACGGCGTTGATGAGCACCCACTACATCGAGGAGGCCGAGCGGCTCGCGGACACGGTTGCCGTGATGAACCACGGGCAGATCGTCGCACAGGGCACGCCCGCGGAGCTCGTGAAGGCTCACGCGGGCGAGCAGGTGGTGGAGGTGTACGGGCCGCCAGAGCACCTGGCACAGGTGAGCGAGCTGGCGAACAGCAACGGGTGGTCGAGCCGTCGCAGCGGCCCGGCCGTCGCGATCATGCGCGCCGAGGAGCTCGACGGGATGGCCCCGGAGGGCGTGCGCCGTCCAGCCAACCTGGAGGACGCATTCGTGGCGCTAACAGGAGAGGAGATCGAGTGAGCGGACGCATGGAGTATGGGCATCGCGGAAAAGGACGTTTCGCGCGACGTGCGCGGAAGCGTGCGCGTGTGTGCGCTCCCGCGCACGCACACAGGGGGACGTCGTTTTGAGCACAACAGCACCACAGGAGCAGACGACCCCGCGCGAGCCGCGCCGCATCCGCCGGCTCGAACCGGCGGCACTCGCCGGAGTGATGAGCCGCGACGTGGCGATCTTCGGGCGCTATTGGAAGGCGACCACGTTCTCCTCGATCGTGCAGCCGACGATCTACCTGCTCGCGTTCGGGCTCGGGTTCGGGTCACTGGTGAAACACGTCGGGAGCGTTACGTACGTCCAGTACGTGGCCACGGGAGTCGTGGCCACGGCGGTGCTGTTCTCCTCGGCGTTCCCGGGAATGTTCAACACGTTCATCCGCTGGCAGTTCCAGCGCACCTACGACGCGATCCTGGCGGCGCCGGTGGACGTGGAGGAGCTGATCACCGCCGAGGTGCTGTGGATCTCGATCCGCGCCGGGGTGTACGGGCTCGCTCCGCTGCTCGTGGGGATCGCGTTTGGATTGCAACCAAACCCCGGGATGCTGCTGGTGCCATTCATCGGCTTCGTCACCGGCTTCGGCTTTGCTTCATTCGGCGTGACGGTGGCGGCGGTGGCCAAGACGATCGACAACTTCAACTACATAACGAGCGCGGTGCTGACGCCGCTGTTCCTCGTGGCCGGAACCTTCTTCCCGATCTCGACATTGCCTCCCGCACTGCGAACGCTCGCGCAGTTCAACCCGCTGTACCACTGCGTGCAGCTCGTCCGCGACGCCTCGCTCGGCCACCTGGGACCGGCCGACCTCACCCATGCGGCCGTCCTGATCGCGTTCGCGCTCTTGATGTGGCGGCTTGCGATCTGGCGACTTGGCAAGCGGCTGATCGACTGAGCGCCCTCGCAGCGTTTGAGAGTTAAAGATTCCCCCTATTTAGGGGACCGTGGCGCATGCGCCACGGTCAGCAGGGCCGCATGCGGCCCTGCTCCGGACGGCACATGTGCCGTCCGGGAACTGCTTCCAGGATCTCGCTAGTCTGACTGCTCTCGTGGCCTGCTCATGAGCGACTTCCTACGATGAACCCGCGTAGCGATCGAGATGCCGCCGCCTCTCCAGTGCTGAGCGCCTCTGAGCTCTCAGAAATAGCCGAGTTCGGAAGCGAGCGGCAACTCGTGGCCGGAAAGTTGCTCTTTCAGGCCGGAGAGGCAACCTACGACCTGTTCGTCGTGCTCGAGGGTGAGGTCGAGATTTTGCGATCCGACGAGGAGGACGAGACCGCTCTCCTCGTGTTTGGACCCGGCAGCTTCGTTGGCGGGCTGACCCTGTTGACCGGCCAGCGCCGCTTCCTCAACTGCCGTGCCACTCAAGCGGGTCGAGTCTTGGTGATCGCACAGCCCGAGTTCCGTCGCCTCATGAGCCAGCGGCCATGAGTTTGTGAGTCCCCCAGGCGGGTACTCTCCGCGCAGATGAAGGCGCCGACCGCACGGATGTTCGACGTGATCGTGATCGGTGCCGGTCCCGCCGGTGAGGTGTTGGCTGGGCGTCTCGCCGAACGTGGCAACGAGGTCGCCTTGATCGAGTCGCAGCTGGTGGGAGGCGAATGCGCCTTCTACGCCTGCATGCCCTCGAAGGCACTGTTGCGTCCAGCCGAGGCGCTGGCCGAGGTGCGCCGGGTTCCGGGCGCCGCCCAGGCCGTCACGGGCGAGCTTGACGTGGATGCGGTACTGCGACGCCGCGACGAGGTAATCCACGATCTGGACGACTCACAGCAACTTCCCTGGCTCGAAGACCACAAAATCACACTGATACGCGGGCATGGTCGCCTGGAGGGTGAGCGGCGCGTGCGCGTGGACGAGCAGACCTACGAGGCGCGGCAGGCGGTGGTCATCGCCGTGGGCAGCCACGCCGCGATGCCACCGATCCCAGGCCTGGCCGACGCCAAGCCTTGGACGAACCGAGAGGTTACGACCGCCCAAGACATACCGAGCCGCCTCGCGATACTCGGTGGGAGCGCGGTCGGAGTCGAGATGGCGCAGGCGTACAGCTCGCTTGGCGCGAAGGTCATGCTGATCGAGGCCGAGGAGCGTCTGCTGCCACGCGAGGAGCCCTTCGCGGGTGAAGAGCTGCGTGTTGCCCTGCTGAAACGTGGTGTGGAGATTCATCTGGGAGTCAAAGCGAAGGCCGTTCAGCGAGACGACGACGCTGTCACCGTCATGCTGGACAACGGCGAGCGCCTCGAAGCCGAGGAGATCCTCGTCGCGGTGGGGCGCCGTCCGCTGACCGACGATCTGGGCCTTGAGAGCGTTGGCTTGGAGCCGGGCAAGTCGATCGCGGTAGACGACACGCTGCGAGTGAAGGACATGCCATGGTTGTTTGCGATCGGCGACGTCAACGGACGCTCCCTGCTGACCCACATGGGCAAGTACCAGGCCCGTGTCGCATCGACTGTGATCGAAGGCGGAGAGGCCCGAGCGACCCGTGAAGCCTCAATCACGCCGCGGGTGGTGTTCACCGAGCCACAGGTGGCCGCGGTAGGCCTCACGCTGCAGGGAGCTCGAGAGCAGGGGATCAATGCTCACGCCTACGATGCGCCGAGCTCGAGCACCGCGGGCGCGAGTTTTCACGGGCACGACACACCTGGCACATCACGGTTGGTGTTCGATGAGGATCGCGGTGTGATCGTCGGTGCGACGTTCACAGGTACGGACGTCGCCGACTGGCTGCACGCCGCGACGATCGCGATCGCAGGCGTTGTCCCCGCCGAGCGCCTTTGGGAAGCTGTCCCCGCCTTTCCAACCCGGAGCGAGATCTGGCTCAAGCTGCTCGAAGCGCGTCAAGACGAGCTGGTGCACGATCCGCCGCCACCCTCGGTCGGCGCCAGTCCTCTTCCCGCTTAGCGCCGGCGCGCTAGATCTCGCTGGGTGTTTGGATTACGCAGCGCCCAACTCGGCTGTCGGCAAGGCACCTACAGTTCGCGTCGAATATGTGGATCGATGGTTCGCGTCGAATATGCGGATCGATGGACCAATGCTCGTCAGGGCCATAGCGGACACCGTGACCCTCTGGCATCAGCACTGCATCGGCAGGGGCTAGGACAGGGGGCCAAACAACGCCTGACACGCTGGAAGGGCAGCCAGAGGATGGGCAGCGTCGCCGGGGCAAGTCCTGAAAATATGCGGTGTTTCAGCCCGCCCGCGGTAGATCGTGCTGCTCGGAGCCGGCGCTCTCTCGGCCTTGGGCTTGGATCTCGAGATAAATCTCCGTTCGGTGTACCGAAACGTTCGAGGGTGCCTGGATACCGAGACGCACCTTTGTGCCATCGCTCGATAGGACCACGACCTTGATGTCGTCGCCGATCATGATGCTCTGTTTGTCCTTCCGCGTCAGAACGAGCATGAGCCTCAGTTCCCCGACTCGATCCAGCTCAGCCGGACTTCAAGTTTAAGGCGTACGCATCGGTCAGACCCTCGGCGCACAGACTTCCCCTTGCGATGTCATCTCTCGCACCAGCTTAGCGCTGGAATGACGATCTGGAGCCGAAACCCAGTTATCGTATAGAAGCGAACATGATCGAGCTGGTCAAGAGTCCTTCAACGCGGGTCCTCTCCAAAGGCCGTCCTGCCCTTTGGCTGGTTGTCTCGCTCGTGTTCGCGGGGCTCCTCTTCGCTGCTGGTGCCCAAGCGCAGGAGACGAACGCCCCCGACGGCGCCGCGGAGACGCCGGTAGGCGAAGCGGCAACGAAAAGCGGTACCCCTCCAGAGGAAGCTCCGTCCGTGGTCGAACAGGCGCCGCCTGTGGTTCAGGAGGCCCCTTCTGTGGTCGAACAAGCACCGCCTGTGGTTCAGGAAGCCCCCTCTGTGATCGAACAAGCACCGCCCGTCGTTCAAGAAGCCCCACCCGTGGTCGAACAAGCACCGCCTGTGGTTCAAGAAGCCCCCTCTGTGATCGAACAAGCACCGCCCGTCGTTCAAGAAGCCCCCTCCGCGATCGAACAAGCACCACCCGTCGTTCAAGAAGCCCCACCCGTGGTCGAACAAGCACCGCCCGTCGTTCAGGAAGCCCCCTCTGTGATCGAACAAGCACCGCCCGTCGTTCAGGAAGCCCCCTCTGTGATCGAACAAGCACCACCCGTCGTTCAAGAAGCCCCACCCGTGGTCGAAAAAAAGACCGTCGAACAGACTGCCGGCGAGGTGACCGCTGAAGCGGGCTCCGAAGCCACTCATGGGCCAGGGGAAGACTCGCAGGTGCCCGTCGGCGCTTCGGGACTGACTCACAAAGACGCGACGGGCGAAGTCGCGCCGGAAATCTCGATTGCCGTGACGACTTATGTCGCCCCTGCCGCTGTGTCTGAAATCTCGACGTCGCCCGTGCAGGACCAGCCGCCTCTCGCCTTGCGGCCGCAGACGATCTCGGCACGCGGCGCGGGGCAGACGAGCTGTCTCAGAGCATCGATCGTAGGAGGCTACGCCGGTGGCTGGTTGGACATCTCGGTCGCTTCGTCGGTATCGAACATCCCCTTCACCATTGCCGAGGCCTCGCCGACAACGATCGCGGCAAGTGCACCTGCCGGCAGCCAAGGCGATGGTTCTACGGTTGACAATCATCCCTCCGCCCCCGGATCTGGGTTCGGCGGCGGAGGCGGCGGTGGAGGCGGCGGTGGAGGCGGCGGATCGGCTGCGGGGGGCGGTTCAGGCTCCGCCTCCTCGGCATCCTCCACACTCGTGGATGTTCTCCTCCAAGCAGCGCCTCGCGCGATGCGACGGTTGCGCCTTGCGCAGCCGTCATTGCGTACGTCGTTCTTCGTTCTGATCCCAGAGCGACCGGACTAGCTCCTCCCGGTCTCTCTACCTCGGCCCTGGATCACCCCTGATCCAGGCCAATTGGCTACCAGATTCGAAGTTCTGTTGAAAGGAGCTGTATTGATATGACGCATCATTTGACATTGTCAACGGCAAGCCAGCATGCACATAGTCAGAGCGACGAAGTGAAAGCAGCCTCGGATCGAACCAGCGCCGGCGACGGTGAGGCTAACTTGTCAGTTGCTGCGCACTCCCGGCCGCAGCTGACACTCGCGAACACGCCCGTCTGGAGGCACAGGCTGATCTTGACAGGCAAGTTGGACTATCGTTCGGCTTCTGAGGTTGAGGAGGAGATCGAGTGCCTATGCGAAGAAGGCGTCACGATCCTCACGCTCGATCTTCGTCAGCTCGACGCGATCGATCCAACCGGGGCCACGGTAATCGCATTCTGCGGCACCGCTTGCAGAAGGCGAGGACATGACTTTGCGGTGATCCCCGGGTCGGGCGTCATCCATCGCGCGTTGACTGAGGCGGGCGCCACGGGCTTGCTGACACTCGATCGGAACGAGAGCGTTGTTTGCGGTTATTCCAGCCGTTCTTCAGACCGCTTTTCCTCAGATAGGTCAACCACAATGATCCAAAATTTGTGACTGGAGCGGCATCTGCAAGGGCATCGGTTCGAGTCCGGCTAGCTCCATCACAGATGTCTTGTGTAAACCCTGGCCCCGAAGAATGGGGTTGGGGCTTACGCAAGAAGACCCCTGACGGAATCGTGTGGCGGACCGTAGGCTGGCCTTAGCGGTAACGGGGCTTTGACTGGGCCCCAGGCCGCTAGGGCGGCGTATACAGGCGTTCGCTGTTCAACAAGGCCCCGCTGCCCCCGAACCCCTCGCAAGCTGTGTGTCGTCGGTCTCCTCATAGGCGTCAAATCCGGCCTGGGAGTCGGAACTATACTGTGTGTCTGGCTAAGCACGAGCACCAGCACGAGCGCACCGAACGCCCACGCAAGCCACTCAAGCGGCACACCACCGGGGACAGGCACACGTCGCCCGTCGATCTGGTAGATGCGCCGGTCGGGCCGGGAAATCCGCTGGTCGGGCCGGAAAATCCGCTGGTAGGAGCGGATCGGGTGTGAGGTATCACTCATCGCCTCAAGCCCTCGCTCGAATATCTGCTTGCCGATGCCTTCGGCCACCGTAGCGATCTCAGATGGCGCGAACACCATCCACGCCACCACGATCGCGGCGAACAAGAACACAACAAGCTCGGTGTAACGCCGATTTAGGAGAAACACAAGGCTGATGACGGCAACGATCCCGCCGTACATGTCACCCGCGTAACCCTTCAACAGATTGGCGACGTTCTCACCTACGTTGTTACCCGAAGCGAAAGCGTCCGCCGGGAACAACACCAGCACATACACCGCCAGCAGACACGCGAACCGTATAGGTCGTTTGTGTGACATACCGATCACTTCCCTTGCGCTTGCGAGGTTCCGGTGCTGGCGGCGGGCTGTGGCACAGTCACCGTCACACCGCTTGTAGTGGTGGGAACCTGGGAGCTGGTGTTGAGGTAAGACGCGATGCCGCGAACAAGCAGCAGCAGCAACACACGACCCCACAACAGCAGTCTTCCCATGAGACGGGCCGCGCGATTAACACCTACGGCCGACCCACCTTGCTGTGAATTGGACTTACCGAAAATACTCATGCAGTGAAGATAAATCCCAGACCACCCGAACACCACAAGCGCACATCATGTGAAAATGACCACGTACATCAACGTGAAAGCGTCGGCTTTCATAAGCCCACACAAAAAAAGCCCAGCGCCGGATAACCCGGCGCCAGGCTCAAAATAAACTGCCGATTGCTAGGCTGCCAGCTTCACCAAATCAGCCAGCTCGTCAATCTGGCCGGTGATACTCGCAAGCGTTTGATCGAGCAGACGGCAAGCAGAGAAGTCCACCAGCGAGTAATAAGTTGACGCGCCCTCCCGCCGTCGCGCCACGATCCCCGCACGGTGCAAGATGCACAAATGCCTGGATACATTCTGCGGGGTGGTGGGCATCTGGTCGGAGAGCTGCTGCACCGTCGCCTCCTGCTGTTCAAGCAGCGCGAGAAGCCTTACACGAGTCGGGTCCGCAAGCAGCGCGAGGCGACTCGTCACCAGATCAACAACGGGCTCCGACCATGAACGGGCCATCACTCAACCCCTAACGACCTAGATAACCGAACTGTTCTGTATTACCGATCGTGGGGGCGCTAACGGGACGCCCAATACCGACCCCTTCGCTCCTACTGGGATGTTCGGGGCCGCTATTAGGCATCCGAACGACCACTTTTGCCGCAACTAGCGGAACTGCAACTCTCCCCTCCACGGCTCGGCGGCGTGTCACCACTCGTTGCCTCGGGCGTGGTGCGTGCGAACGCACATGATGACTACGCACCGTCCCCCGGCGCGGGTTGCGCTCAGGTGAGGATCGCCCGACACGGAGAGCGAGCGCCGCCACCACCAACACCGCCACGCCAGCGCAGCGACCACATACACAGAGCGGCCCAGCACGTCCGCAGCGCGCAGTGGCAAGGATGCGCTGTCGGATGACAGTTAGCGGGCCTGTAGACTCATCCGTTTGGGGCAGCGGGGCGCACGGAGCGTCGTCGTCAAATAGCTCGCTGCCGGTAAATGCGTCCATAACCATTAATGCGAGCAAAACATTCAGAGAGACAACGAATCTCTCTCGGCAGTTAAATAGTTATGTCCGCCGATCGGCGGACGTGTTTTATCTTGAAGGCGTCCTGATGAGTAGCCCGGCTCGCGGCGAGTCGATAGGAGATGGGAGCCGACCGTCGGGAGACGGCGCCCAGCGCCGTTCGTTCCAAGCTAGTCTGAGTGTCAGTACGTCGCGGTAGACGAGCTTGACCGGAGGTGGCCAACTGACTGAGACGAGCTGAGGTGGCCAAATCCGCACTAGCGATTCGTTGTCCTCGCAGGATGTAACGAACGCTCAAGCTCGCGGGGTGCTCCAATAGCTACCTCCCATGCGACCTGCCCCATGAACTGCGTCGCTCGGGCCAGCAAGGTTGGTAGGTAGCCCGGCCGGTGGAGCTTGTCGTTGCCCTTGGCGTCTACGGGCCGATCGCAGTCGAACGCCGTGAGACGCACAAACGACTGATGTGGAGGTCTTTTGTGGTCGCGCATCTCGCAACATAGGCGACGGATTTGCTCACGCTGGGCCGGCTCTGCTGCAACGGAACGATCAAGAGCGCCAAGCAGCAACGTCTTGATAATCCAACTAGCGCAGGCTTAGCGAGGCAGAGCGGACATATCCGCTTGCCCGGTCGCGTGCGCGGCTTCACGGCGGATGGGTGCTTACTCGGTCTTGCCACGATCTCGATCTTCGTACCGAGCCCGGACTATCTCGCCTGCCGCCCCGTATCTATCGAACGACCGTTACAGGTACCGGCTTGCTGTGGCTGCTCATGTACGGGTATGCGCCATTCGGAACGGTCACGGCTCTAAAGAGATATGACGCGCCCACGCCGAGCGTGAACACGTACTTGTATGACCAGCGCCCGGCGTTGTTGGTCGGCAGCACTTCGATCGTGCGCCACCGGCCGCCGTAGAAAATCTCCATCTGCACCGACTCGCCGCCGGCAGGCACGTACCCACCGGCGAGCTGCCCGGAGAACACGAGCGCGTGACCTAGCCAGGCTCTGTGAGGTACGTGTATCGACACCGCGCCTTGGACGCTCTCGTGAAAGTCGAGCGTCGAGGCCGGGGTGGTGTCGAGCGTGTGCGAGTAGAAGGCGACTTGCAGCAGCCGCGACGCGCCGGCCGGAGCCTTGAGCGACCATGAGCCGTTAGCGCTGGTCGTCGCGCTGGCGATCTGCGTCACGGCCGCCGAGCCGACGATCTGCTGTAGGAGCTTCACCTGCGCGTCGTGGATCGGTGTCCCCGTCGGGCTCGTGAGACGGCCCGTGAGGGTTGCCGGCGAGTGGCCGAGCGCACGGGTGAAGGTTTTGGCCTCACCTGCGGCGGCGGCGAGTTTCGCGGCTTCGTCGCACGGAGTACCGTTGCACGGGCCTCGTTCCGGTGGGGACGTCGAGACGATCGGCGCGGCTGGGAGCGGCGAGGACGTGTGGTTCTCAATCAGAAGCGTGCCCGTGTAGACCGTGGAGATGTCGCCGGCCGCGTCTTCGACTTCGACGGCGATCGAGTGCGAGCCGTCGGCGAGCACCGCCGTGTGGACTTCCGCGTGGACGGCTGTTTCTATGGGACACGGCTGGTAGGCATCGAAGACGCGCACGCCGCCGGTGCTCGTCACCGGAACGCACTTGCCTTCGTTTTCGTCGGGTGTCTGTGACCACGCTGTCGTGCCGTCTATCGTCACCCGCGCCTGATAAACGCCCGGTCCTCCGGCCGTCGCGGTGAAGCTGAGCGTGCCAGGTCCGCTCACGGTTTCACCCGTGAGAGTGCCGGTGAACCCCGAGGCTTTCGGTGTCGTTTTCGTCGCCAGCAGGAATTCAGCGCTTGAGATGCCGGCTTCGGCGGAGAACACGCTGGCGTCCCCCTCCCACTTGTTGCTCACGCTGTTGGGCATGTGGCACACGAAGGGTGACGTAGGGCCTTCGTAGACCGGCACACAGATCGCCTGCACGTACACTTCGGTGGCGCCTACCGGCACGGAGACGTTGCCGACGTATTCTTCGCAGCCAGGGTATTCGCAGGCTTGCGCGACGGGGCGGTCGGCGACGATTGAGACGACCGACGAGGACCCGTTGCGTGTCCTCAGCCTCGTAGCGAGCGTACCTCCCGCGATAGTCGAGCCACCCGGCGGCTTATATGTCCACCGCTGGCCGGCGAAAGGGTCGTCGCTCGTATCGGGCGTGGAGTACACGTTGAGCCCGCCACCCTCCGGGACTCTTTCGCAATAGGCGTTAGGTGCTACTCCGTAGTCTTCCAGAGCCTTTGGCTGCCACCCTTCGATGCCCAAGTATTCGCTGTTATAGGAGCACGAGCGCTCCAGCCACTCTCCCGCGTGGGCGCTACTTGCGCCCACGAGAGTCAGAGCTATCGCGGCGAGCACGATAGGCAAGAACGCGGCTCGTGTCGAGATGGTACGGGTGGCGATCATAGTCGGTGGATTCCTTTCCAGGTGGCGATCGTGCCTAGTGGCCGAGATAGTTCAGATTCGTTCCGCCGCCCGTCCGCGTCTGCGGCGCGGGTTCACGAGCGGGTTCAGGTGATTCTGTGGTTGCGGGTAAGGTTGCAACCGTTGCGCTTGGTTCGTGAGTGCCTTCACCTGTACTTCCGCCAAGCGCGAGATACCCGTCAGCATGACTCGGCGGCGCCGGCACAGAATGGTGGTGTTTCGCAGGAGGTGTGACAGCGGGTTTGGTCGAAGTCGTATACGTCGAGGTCAGCCCGCCGGCAATGGTGCCGGTTATGGCGGGTGCGATGCTCCCGGCGGGCATGCTCGCCGCGGGGTGGGAGGCGGCTGTGTGGTGGTGGACTGGCGCTGTTGATTCGAGCGAGTGCACGACTTTGGCACCGACACCGGCACCAGCGACGGCGATTGCGGAGGTTACGGCGGCGGCCTTGACTAGCCCGCCGCCGCCGAGTACCCCGGCGGTGCGCTCGGCTGTTGCGGTGCCGCTGGGGGCGCGGCCCGTGGAGAGCAGCGAGGTAAGCCGCTCGATCCAGCGAGAGTGCAGCTCGACGGCGAGCACCGGGGGCGGCAGGAAAGCCGCGCTCGCCGCGCGCTGGAACTCGCGGCCACGCATTTCCCGAACGAGGGTCGCGTAAGACGACCGGCAGCCGGCGCAAGCCGCGAGGTGCGCCCTGGCGACCGTCTCCTGCTCGGCTTGGGCGGTCCCCTGTACGTGGGCGTGGATCGCCTGCTGGCGGTAGTCGCACAGGCGCCCGGCGGCCGTGATCGCCGCGACCTGATCGAGCTTTCGCTGCGCGCTACGGGATGCCGCGAGCACGGTCTTGATCGGCTTGCCCATAGCCTTCGCCGCGCGCTTGACGCCAAGCCCGTGCGCAGCCATCACCGCCATCACTTGCTGCTCGAACGGGTCGAGCTGCGCCATGAGGTCGGCGGCCGTGGCGATCCGCTCCTGAGCCGCCACGAGATCGAACGGCTCATCATCATCGCCGGGGAGCACTTCGGCGACGGGCTCGAACTCCACGCGCCGATGCGACCCGACCTGCAAGTCCCGGCGTCCAGAGCGATGCTCCATAAGCAGATAGCCGATCGAGGTCCAGAACGCGCCCTGTAGGTGCTCCTCATCACGGATCGGCTTGCTCGACATGACCACGAGCCCTATCGCCTCGTCCACGAGCTCGTCGCGGACGTGCTCGGGTAGCCCGGCCACGTCCCGCCGCCAGTCAAGGCGTTTGCGCAGCTCCGCGCGCTTGGCCTTCAAGGCGTGCGCTGCCTCCTCGGGAGAGAGCGCACCGCGCTGGCCGGGAGCGCGTACGAGCCAGCGAGCATGACCACGCCGCACCAGCGGCAGCCCGGAGGGTCGGGGGATCGCTGCGGATTCAGAACTTGCCATCACCCCTGTAATGCAGGCTGGCTCCTCAGCGCGACAAGAAGTTTCGTCCAGGGGCAGAGAAGCCGACCCCGACGACGGCCCCGAATCGGAGCTACGGTTGTTCCAGCGCATAGACGAATCACGTCCCCTTGTCTTACGGGACAGTTCGGTAGAGGCGAACTAGTGCTGTAAACCTGCAAGGCGTTCGTCAACGAGCCTACGATCTTTCCGAGCTGTCGGGCTGGCTTGCGATCCTCGTCAACGTAGCCTATAAGACGCAATGGGCGTCGTATCGCAACTCTCTGTGGGTACTCGCGCAGTTCGAGGGCGCACGCGCCTACCTCCGTGCCATCGAGGCCCTAGCCTCGATTCGTCATCAAGCTGATTTGTCGCCGCATTTTGGGTGAGGTTGCGGGGTGGTGGTTCAGGTCGGTGGTGGGTTGCATGCCGCCGGGGCA